>Ga0326758_100031_pt1 | contig 97983 bp, 104 predicted proteins | sample GCRJH_S_FD_207221 | JGI IMG/M metagenome (GOLD analysis project Ga0326758, IMG submission 207221) | Hot spring sediment microbial communities from Geyser Creek Basin, Yellowstone National Park, WY, United States - GCR.JH_S | ecosystem: Environmental > Aquatic > Thermal springs > Near-boiling... | reverse complement strand
GTTTCTTCATAAAATTTTTTAGATATTCTTATTATAAAACCTTTATTGGTTAATACATTGCTGTATTTAACTTATCTTCATTTAATGAAATTACTATATTTCATAACTTAGGTGATTCGTAAAAATAATCTATTGAAGTGCCAGCTTATTTAATATCATAACTAGTTATTTAACTGCATATATTGTTCCATGTTCAGAAAGATCATATTTCACCTCATTATGCTTATAAATTCTAATTTTATTAAATCCGTATTCTTTCAATTTATTTATTATATCATCTACACTACCCAGCTTTTTACCTCCTATATTAGTTGTATATTCTATTCTTATTATTTTAAATTTCTCTAAACTTTTATCATTTAGAACCTTAAACTCATTGCCTTTAATATCTATATCAAGTATATCTGGATTATTTATCTTGAATTCTTTTAAAATAGTAGAAATACTTACGCTCCTAACTTTAACTTTATCCTTAATGTTACTGTAAACACTAGCAGCTCCATTACATTTTATGTTAGGAAATTCTACATAACCATCTTCGCCTATAGCATAATTCTCAAGAACAATGTTTTTAGCTAGTTCAGGATTAAGTTTAAGGTTTAAGTTTGCTATCCTGTAACAATCTGGATTGGGTTCAAAAGCGTAAACCATAGCTCCTTTCTTGGCATAATATAATGCAGTTTCCCCTACATAAGCACCAGCATGTATTATTGTCTTTCCAGTAAGATCAAAGTCTATGAAATGAGAATCATACAAAAAGGTTTCAGCAAATATTAGTGCATCAAAACCTTCTAAAGAAAATTTAAGTCCACAAGGAGTAGTAATGGTATAGTTCTGTTCATCTACTTTCCAACGGTTATTAATATTTACTCCATATATACGTGAGAACTTATATAATTCTAATATATCTCTAAAATTATTTTTATTAATTGTTATAGAAAAGTTATTAGGAAATATTATTTTTCCTCTTTTTAGATAAAAATGTAATAAATTTTGAAATCCATAAGGTCTTGTTAACACTAACAATGCAAATAAAATCTTATCTTTTAAACTCATCTTTGTTAGTATCTTTAGGAAAATTAATTTTTATATTAATACATTCTTTTCTATTCTTATCTGCTTGTTGATATTATCTCTTATTTCTGCTAGTGAACCCAAAATTCTTCTATTGCTTTGCAAATCAAAAAGAAGCATAGTAATATATTCTTTTCTTTTCATAGATAATGTTATATAAGTCACTGCTTATAAATTTTTGTATAATTATGAAGTGATTCCTACATATTCCTACATAACCTCTAAGGATACTAGAATTTTTAATTCTTTGATATATTAGGTAACAAAGACTTAGTGTTAACATATTATTAAAGAATAATATTACTATTTATGGTCTTATTATATTGTTAATTGTTATTTGGTATTAAATATATTAAATATTATTTATAATTAAACTTTTTAAAAAATAATAGAAAATTATAGATTAACCTACATAGAATATGATAAATATTGCAGATCAGATTATAAATAGTCTAAATAATCCAAATCCAACAAGTATAGGAATTATATATACTTATAGTATATTTAATGGTATATTTAATGGAACTATAAATACATATCAGAGCTATCCACAATATAATGTAGGACAAACATATATTCCAGTAATAGTGTTAGAGCCAGAAGAAGGTTAATTAATTCTATGGATATAAATTCTTCATAAATTTTTTAAGGTACTTTTTATATTGAAATTTTAATTATTTTTCCAAGGTTCATCTTCTTTAAAGAATTTATCATCTATTAAAGGTTTCCACCACCATTCATTTTTAACATACCATTCATAAGTTTTCTTTAATCCTTCTTTTAATGGTGTTACTTCGTAAGATAGAGATATTTTCATACAATATCTTTTATCATGACCAGGTCTATCTGATACAAATTTTATTTTTATTTCTTTTCCCATAACTTCTCCCAATAATTTAAGTAATTCAAGGTTATTGACTATCTGTTTTCCAGATAAATTATATATTTCTCCCTTCCAATTTGCTTTAGAAATTATATCAAAAATAATTCTTGCAGTATCTTCTACATACATCCAATCTCTTTCTTGTCTACCATTTCCATATATTGGAACTTCTAATCCCATTAAAGTTCTTATTATTGCTTTTGGTATAAATTTTTCCGGAAATTGTCTTGGACCATAATTATTACAAGGTCTAATAATTATTGCATTAATTCCATAAGTTCTTATATATGCTTTAACAAATAAATCTGCAGAAGCTTTTGATGCGCTATAAGGGGATGAAGGATTTAATGGAGAATTTTCATCTGCACATCCTTCCCCATATAAATCCCCATATACCTCATCTGTAGAAATGTGCACATATTTAAAATTAAATCTTCTAGCAGCTTCTAAAATATTTATTGTACCTAAAACATTTGTAGTTACGAAATCTTGGGGTCTGTAAATAGATCTATCAACATGAGTTTCGGCAGCAAAATTGACTACTATATCAACATTTTGTAATAATTCTTGAGTTGAAGGGTCTCTAATATCAGCTTTTATAAATTCATGTTCTGTATCTTTTAGATTTTCTAATCTCCCTGCATATGTTAATAAATCTATTACAATAGGTCTAATTCCTCTTTTATTTAGTTCTCTAACAAAAGCGGATCCTATAAATCCAGCACCTCCCAAAACTGCGACTTTCATATTTCTATTTGAGAATTTTCTCCTATTATTAATTTGCTCTTTTTTCTTCCTCTTCTTATGTTTGAATTATTTCCAATTAAAGAGTCTATTATAGATACGTCATCTATTTTAGCATTATCTAATATCACACTATATTCTATTTCGCTATTAGATATTTCACAATTTTCTCCAATTGAAGTAAATGGACCTATATATGAATTTGTTATTATACTTCCTTTTCCTATAAAAGCTGGTCCTCTAATTATAGAATTTTTAATTACTGTTCCTTTTTCAATATATACTCTTCCATCTATATTAGAATCTATAACTTCACCTTCTATTTTTCTTTTTATGTACATATCTAAAAGAAAAGAATTAGCTTCTAAAATATCTTCAGGAGTTCCTGTATCCTTCCACCAGCTATCAATTATTCTATATTCAACTTCCTTTCCATTATCTATTAAACCTTGTATAGCGTCTGTTATTTCTAGTTCTCCTCTCCATGATGGTTTTAGTGTTTCTATTATATCAAATATATCTCTTGTAAATGCATAAACACCTACCAACGCTAAATTAGATATTGGTTCTTTTGGTTTTTCTATTAATTTTACAACTTTTCCATCTTTTATTATAGCTACACCAAATCTATTGGGATTGGGAACTTTGGCTAAAAGTATAGATGCAGAACCTTTAAAAGAAATAAAGGAAGGAAGATCATGATATGGTATTATATTATCACCTAAATAAACAATAAACCTATCTTCAACTAAATCTTTTACTCTATATACAGCATCTGCCAATCCTCTAGCTTTTCCTTGATACACATATGTAATATTTACTCCAAATTGAGAACCATCACTATAATATTCAATTACTCTATTTGGATTATTATTACCTAAAATAATAATTATATCTTTTATTCCAGAATCTCTTAATTGTTCTAAAACCCACTGTGATATAGGTTTTCCAGCAATTTTTATTAATTGTTTGGGTCCTGTATGTGTTAAAGGTCTTAATCTAGTTCCCTGACCCCCATGTAATATTACTGCTTGCATTATAGTTTATTCAACTTCTATTTTAAAAAATTTATTTATTAAAATTATTTAATGCCATTTGAATTTGAAAGATTGGAACTAGGATTAATTTTAATTAAACCAAAAGTATTTCCAGATAATAGAGGATATTTTAAAGAAATATTTAAAGAATCTGATTTTCAAAAGATAGGAATTCCAAGGCCTTTGCAGGTTAATATATCTTACTCTAAGAAGGGAGTAATTAGAGGTTTACATTATCAAATACCTCCAAAAGAACAGGGAAAAATAGTAACAGTAATAAAAGGAAAAATATTGGATGTTGCATTAGATATAAGAAAAAATTCTAAAACATTTGGAAAATATGTTTCTGTAGTATTAAATGAAGAAAATCATTATATGTTTTGGATACCACCAGGTTTTGCTCATGGATTTCAAGCTCTTGAAGATTCTATAGTATTATATTTTGTAACAAACAACGAATATTCGCCACAACATGAAAGATGTATTCATTATTCAATAATAGATTGGCCTATAAAAGATATAATAGTTAGTGAAAAAGATTCTAAGTGTCCTATATTAGATAAAGCAGAAGTTTTTGAATTATAAGAAAAATTTTATAATTTTTAATTTTAAACAATTTAACTATGAAAATACTAATATTTGGTGCTTCTGGGCAATTGGGTTTAGAACTTTCTAATATTTTAAAGGGAGATTTAATTAAAGTTTATAATTCAAATGAGATAGAGGGTGGGTATAAATTAGATTTAACAAATTTTTCTATGGTTGAAGATTTTATATTAAAGAAAAAGCCAGATATTATAATTAATGCTGCTGCTATTACAGATGTTGATAAATGTGAAACTGAAAAAGATATTGCATATAAAGTTAATGCAGAGGTAGTAAAACATATAGTAAGAGCTGCAAGAGTTATAGAGTCGTATTTTATACAAATAAGTACAGATTATGTATTTGATGGACAAAAAGGTTTATATAAAGAAGAAGATTTACCTAATCCAATAAATTATTATGGACTTACAAAATTATTGGGAGATATTTATGCTTTATCATATGATGATAGTTTAGTTATAAGAACTTCCGGAATCTTTAGGAATAAAGGTTTTCCTATTTATGTCTATAAAACATTAAAAGAGAATAAGGAAGTTAATGCATTCAAAGGCTATTATTCCCCAATATCTGCAAGAAAACTTGCTGAAGCTATTAATGAAATAATTCAATATAGAAAAACTGGAATAATTAATATTGCTGGAGAAAGAATTTCAAGATATGAACTCGCATTAAAAATAAAAGAAAAATATAATCTTGATGGAATAATTAAAGAAGTAGATAATGTAAAAACTTGGATTGCAAAAAGACCCTTCGATTCATCTTTAGATATCTCAAAAGCTAAAAAATTATTATCTGTTGATTTTTATTCTTTAGATGAAAATTTAAATTATATGATGGTATAGCTTATTAATAAATTATTTTAAATTTATTTTTATTATATTTTTTATGAAAGCTTCAGTAGTAGTTATTGACTATAAAAGGAAAAAATATATTCTAGATGCATTACAAAGTATTAAAAATCAAAAGGGAATAGATTTAAATGATATTGAAGTAATTGTAGTAAAATATTATCAAGATGAAAAAATAGATAGTTATATTAAAGAAAATTTTCCTAATCACAAAATAATAAATTTAGATCCAGATGATCCTGATCATTATGTTGGAAGAACAATTTCTGAAGGAATAAAAGCTGCATCTAATAATTTAATATTTTTATTAGAAGATGATGATATGTTTACTGAAAATAAAATTAGTAGAATATTTGAAGTTGTAAAAAATATTAAATATAATGAATATGTAATTTTGAATAAGGCTATATTAATCGATGAATCGAGAAAGCCACTAAAGAATTTAAGAAATAAATATATGTCTAATAATAGTAGTATAACTCTATATATTAAAGATAAAGATAAATTGATAGATTATATAAGAAAAATATATTATGCCCTAGATGCTTTTCTTTTGTGCTATTTTAATAAAAATAAAAAGGTTATAAAAGTGAATGAACCATTAACTTATTATAGAATACATAGGGAAAATATATCTAGAAGGATACGTAATAGAGAAATGGCAGAAATGTTTTTGCATGATTACCAATATATTTATGAAAAAACAAAATGTAAAGGACAAATATATGGAATAGTAAGTTATAAAATTATATTAAATCTTATATATAATGCTAACTATAAGATATCATTAAGAGAATATATAGAATGTTTATTAATATTTAATAGAGATTACATTAAAGGATTGTCAAAAATTATTTTATATAACTTATTTAGAAATTATCTAAGAAAATATTATTTGAGAAAATATAAATTTACAGATTTAAATACTCAAAATACTTAAAAAATTTATAAAAATTTTTATCTTCAATAAGTTAATAAAAATTGCTACATTTAACTTATAGGAAATCCTGTAGTTGTATCAAATCTACCAGATGTAATTAGTACATTCGAAAAATTTGAATCAATTTATTATGCGAAACTTAATAATGTAGAAGATTATATTAATTGAATATTAAAATATTATCAAATATAGAGGAATAATAGTGATAAATATGAAGAATTATCTAAAAAGTAGATAACTTGCAAATAAATATGATTTAAATATAATATTACCAAAGATAGAGAGGATATTTATAAAAGTTTATGAATCTTCATAATTATTTTTTATTTATGAAGATTTTATTATTTCATCCATGGTTAAAATCAAAGGGAGGAGGAGAAAGATTAGTTTATGAATATTTTAAGAGATCTAAGCATAAAATAAAGATAATGACTTGGATTTATATTAAAGAAAAAACTTATGATTTTGGAGAAAAAAATGTTATTAGTTTATATGATAAAAAATTTGAAAGAATTTTTAGGCAATATATAGTTAGAGGTGGATTATTATTTTTAGATAGATTAATAAGAAGATTTAATATTGATAATTTTGATTTATTATTAATATCTACAGCAGGTATTGCAGAATTACTATTATTTAATCAGAATTTCGATATGCCAAAAGTTTTATATTCTCATTCTATTTTAAGAGCTGCATATAAATATGATATATACTGGAATCTTAAATATAGAATACCAAATATAGAAGTTTTACCTTATAAAGTAGCATTAAATGTTTATAATTTTCTGGAAAAAAGAATGTGGAAAAAAGTAGATTTTGCAATATTTAATTCAGAACTATCTAGAAAAAGAGCTTTAGATAAAAATCTAATAGATATAAATAAAACAGATGTTATATATCCAGGTGTAGATATTCAGAATATATATAATGATAATCCAGAGGACTATTTTTTGTATGTTGCTAGATTTGCATTACCAAAAAGACAACATATATTAGTTAAAGCATTTGCAAAATTTGTTAAAAAATATCCAGAATATAAATTATATTTAGTTGGGGGTATTGAAAATAATAAATATTATTTAAAAATATTGAAGTTAATCAAAGAATATAATTTGCAAAATAATATTAAAATATTCACAAATGTATCTGATGAAAAACTAAGAGAACTATATTCGAAATCTTTAGCATGTGTGTATATACCATATATGGAGGATTATGGTATTGTACCTTTTGAGGCTATGAGTGCAGGCAAATATCTAATAAATGTTTATCCAGCAGGAAGTTATGAATTATTAAAAAATGCGTCTGGAGTTTATTGGATAAAAGAAAGATTTTATGAAAAGCCTATGATCGATGAAATATATAATTCATTAGAATATTTTGTAAAAAATAAAGATGAATTAATAGAAAAAGGAAAAGAAAATAGAAATTATATAAAAAATATTGATATATCTTGGGATTCTTTTGCTAAAAAATTAGATAATAAACTTAAGTATATTTTAGAAAAATATAAATAATTGATAATTGATTTTTATTAGTATAATGATACTTTTATATATTTAAAAAATTTTTCGAAAATACTATAATGATGAATAAAATAAAAAAGATATTAATTGCACCTAAAGCAATATATAATTCAAGAAAATTAATTAAAAATTTATATTCAAGTTTATATCAATATTTAATTTTAAGAAAGCAAAATATTGAATTAAAATTAAGAAATGGAGATACTATAAACATATCTAGAATTATTTATCCTAGAATAATATATTATTATTACATAGGATATATTGAAAATATAACTAAAGATGGTATATATTTCAAAATAAATAATAAAACTTTTCAGGTACCTTTTAAAAGAAATTGAGAATGTAGGAATTTCTATTACAATTAAATTATTAAAAGCTGGTTGGCTATATTATAAAAATTATTGGAAAAAAGATGAAATAAAATTTAAACACATTTATAGTTCAATATATGATACATTTGTTGAAGAAGATTATAAATTCCTTAATGTTCAAAATAAGTCAATATTAGATATAGGAGCTTTTATTGGTGATTCTCCAATATATTTTATTCTAAAAGGTGCTAAAAAAGTATATGCAATAGAGCCACATCCAGATGCTTATAATGAAATGTTAGAAAATATAAAATTAAACAATATGGAAGATAAAATTATTCCAATAAATATGGGAATAAGTTATGGATCTGATTACATATCTATTTCTACAATGAAAGTAAATACTCAACATATCTTATTAAAGTCAGGAGAAAGAGGTTATAAAATACCAGCTTATAGTTTGAGTAAACTTATTGAAAAATATAATATAGATGCACAGGTATTAAAAATGGATTGTGAAGGATGTGAATATGATATTATTTTAAAAGATTACGATACTATAAAAGAATTTGATGAAATTGAATTTGAATATCATGCTTATAATACCAAAATACCTGTTAGTAAATTATTAGAAAAATTAAATAAAGATTTCGAATGTAAGTTTATTAAAGGTGGAATAAATGAAAAGAGAGGTATATTGCATTGTATAAGAAGAAAATAATTTTTATATAATTTTTAATTAAAAAATATTTTTATGGTAAAACTTGGCATATATGGAACTGTTTATAATTCTGCAGATACTGCTAGAACAACTATTGAAGATTTAAAGAAAAAATTAAAGTATGATTTTGTAATTTCTGTTTGTGACAATTTTTCAAAAGATGGAACATTTGAAATATTAAAAGAATATGATTTTATTGATGCATTTCAAAGAAAATCTACAAGAGGATTAGGAAGACAATATGCGTTAGAAAATTTAATTAAAAATCATCCAGATATAGATTATATATTTTATATAGATTTTGATGTTATATTTCCAGATTATTTGAATGAATTATTAGATGGAATTATAAAGATATATAAAGAAAATGAAATTATTAAAGGTACTAATGGTTTTGGGGACTTTGGTTCTATAAATACATACATAAGTATATTAAAAAGTGTAAGATGGAAAGACATGAATATCTTTGAAGATTTTATGCATGATATAGATATGATTCGTAAAGGGTTTGAATTATACTTTTTATGGTTACCAACAGCTCTTAATCAAGAAAGACCTGGAAGAGAGAAAAAATATGCAAAAGGATTAAAATATTTTAATAGATTATTTAGAGTATATTTTAGAGATTTTGCATTAAACAATTTTTTATCCGTTCGGATAAAATTCAATACAATTAAAAGTCCAGATAAAATTTTAAATGAACATATAAGAGACATAATAACACCCCCAGAGATAAATTTGGATAAAAAGTTATTATTTTTTATTATTCCTTATGATAAGAAATATCTTCATAAAGTATTATTAAAATTGTCAAAATACTATGAATATATATACATATATAAATTTAAAAGAAAGGTGAGACCTGGATATTATATAATGATTTACTATGATTATAATACTGTTGAAAAGTATATTATGAATTCTTTAAAATATAGCAATAGAACCCTTAATGAGAGTAATGTTATAAAATATAATCTAAGATAAAATAATTTAATTTTATGATAAAACGTGGATTTTTAATTTAACTAGATAATACTTCTATATATTAAAAATATATGCATTCAAAAAATATTAAATATAAAGACTTGAATAAGAAGATTCAAACTTTTATGTATTTAATTTTGCTATTTCCTCAAATATTTTATTAACATCTATATTTTTATCATAAGAATCTATAACAACTCTATATAATGGTTCTGTTTCTGAGTATCTTACTAATATTCTTAAATTATCTTTTAATAATTCTATACCATCCAAATCTCCATTTAAATCATTTAATATAAATCCATTATTCTTTCCGTATTCTTTTACTTTATCAATTAAATTCAGATTATTTCTTGGTATATCTTTCTCTAACCATGTAAATTCTGGAATATTTAGATTATTTATATCTGTACCTTTTTTCATATATTTTAATAACATCAATGCACCAAATAATGCATCATCAATATAATCATTTTCAGCAAAATAAATATGACCAGTATATTCAATACATAAATATGCTCTATTTTGTTGACCTGCGAATTTAATAAATGTATGACCAGGTCTTTTTATAATTACTTTTCCTCCTTTTTCTTCAACTAATCTTCTTAAATAAATTGGTAAAGATATTTCTAATACATATGTCCTATCTTTTTTAATAAATGGTATTAAATATTTATCCATTCTAATTCTATTTCCATATTTATCTACTATACCCAATCTATCTCCATCTGAATCAAACATAAATCCAATATCTAAATCTTTTCTATTTTTCATTAGTTCTTGTAAAGGTCTAATATTTTCATCTTTTGAAGGATCTGGTCCGTGACCAGGAAAAGTCCCATCTATGTTATCATTAATTGCTATAACTTCATTTCCTAAATCTGTCAATACATCTTTCATTAAAGTTAATACAGAATTTGAAGGATCATAACCAACCTTAAATCCACTTACTCCTTTAAATTTTTCTTTTAAATGTTTCTTATAAACATCTATTGCTCCTTCAACAACTTCTAACATTCCTTCTTTTTGTGTTGGTCTTATATTTTCATATGTTAATTTTTCAATTTTATCAATTTCTTCTTTTGGCAGGTCATTTCCATTACTATTAATTGGTTTTATTCCATTATATTGTGGAGGATTATGTGATGCAGTTATCATTAATACTGGAATATTATATACTTTTGCTAAATAATGTGCTTCTGGTGTAGATCCAATTCCAAAATCTAATACCTCATGTGTATAAACTAATGTTTCTACCAGAATATCTCTTATTCTTGGAGAAGACAATCTTATATCTCTTACAATTCCTATTGATTCATAGTTATTAAAATATCTTCCCAATGCATATCCAATTTTATATAATAGTTCATCTGTTAGGTCTTGTTCATAAACACCTCTAATATCGTATAATTTAAATACCCCACCCATGATTAACTTTAAATCTTTGATATTTAAATATCTTATCAACCATATGAATTTATGATGATATATTAAATGTTAAATAATATTTTTGGTTTTTTGTAATTAAAAGTTTCAATTTTTATATATCTTTTATGAGGAAAACAAAAATTGTTGCTACAATAGGTCCAAATAGTATAGATAAGATAAAGGAATTAGATAAATATGTAGATGTATATAGGATAAATTTTTCGCATGGAGATAGAAAAAGTCATGAAGAATATTTTAAAATAATTAGAGAAAATAGCGAAAAACCTATATTAGTAGATTTACCAGGGCCAAAACTAAGGATAGGAAATCTAAAAGAAAAAATATTATTAAAACCAGGAGATAAAATAATATTTTCTCAAGATGAGGGAATTCTAGTAGAGGATCCATTATTTTATAAGGTAGTTAAGGAAAATACCGATATATATTTAGATGATGGAAATATAAAAGTTCATATAGATAAAGTAGATAATAATAAAGTAGAGGGAACTGTTCTAGATGGGGGAATGTTAACATCTAGAAAAGGAATAAATATCCCAGATATAAATTTAGATAATGGAGTAACTCAAAGAGATTTAGAATTATTAAAAGAAGCTTTAGATTTAGGTGCAGATTTTATAGGAGTATCTTTTGTTTTATCAAAAGAAGATATAATAAAAGTCAAAGAAATAGTAAAAAATAAAGCTTGGGTAATTGCTAAAATAGAAACTAAAAAAGCTTTAAATGATTTGGAAAACATAATTAAAGTATCTGATGGTGTAATGGTAGCAAGAGGAGATTTGGGAGTAGATATAGGATTTTCAAATTTAATATTTGCACAAAAAAGAATAATTAAAACATCAAGATTATATGGAAAACCTGTTATACTAGCTACACAAGTATTAGAATCCATGGTAAATAATACAGTACCAACTAGAGCTGAAATAATAGATGCTTCTGTATCTGTATTAGAAGGTGTAGATGCTATAATGTTAAGTGATGAAACGGCAATAGGTAATTATCCAATAGATTCTGTAAAAATATTAGAAGAAATAATATTAAATGTAGAAAAAGAGGTAAAGCCAGAATTATTACCTCCAAATAATATTGATGATTCTATAGCAGCAGGTGCAGTAAGTACTTCAGAATTTGATAATGATATAAAACTAATTGTTGCACATAGTAGAACTGGAAATTCTATAATAAGAGTTTCAAGATTAAGGCCAAAACAAATTATAATAGGAATTACACCAAATAAGGAATTATATAGGAAATTATACTTATTATATGGAGTATATCCCGAATTAGAAAGTAAAGAAATTAAAGATATACTTGATATAATAAATAATTCTAAATTAATAGCTAAGAAATATATTAATAATGGATATATATTAATATTAGGTGGAGATCCCAAATCAGAAATTGGAAGAACAGATTTTATAAAAATAGAAAAAATATAAAATATACAAATTTTTTATTAACAAAATTATAAAAAATATTTAATATGAATTTTGGGATATAATCTATAAAAGTTAAAATTTTTTAATATATATTATCTTAATTATAATAAATACCGGGCGTAGCTCAGCCTTGGTAGAGCGGCCGGCTGTAGTGGTTAAATTGCCGCAGAGACCGGCAGGTCGTGGGTTCAAGTCCCACCGCCCGGACTTTTATTTCTATTTTTTAACAATTATATATGAGAAAATTATTATTAATTCCATCAACATTTACTGGAGAAAAAAGAGATCAAAAAATTAGAATATTTTTAATATCACAATTAGCAAGAGCAATTGTTAATTTTGGAATAAATGAAGTAGGAATATATTATGATAATGATCCAAAATTTAATTCACATGGTTTGGGAAGATTTATTTTAAAAGTATTAAAATATTTAAATACCCCACCATATATTAGAAAAATTGCATTTCCAATTGATAAAGAATTAAAATATATTGGTTCTTCTTTACCTTTAAATGTGTACTATCATAAAGATAGAACAAGATATGAATATGTTTATATATTAAAAAGAGAAAAAGATAAATTTTATGTAACAAATGGAGAAGAAAAATTTTATGTAAATATAAATAAAAAATATAGAAAAACAAATATATTAATTTATGATAAAATAAATAATAAATTATTGTATCCATATGAAACGGAATTTTATTTTGGTTATGAAGTATTTTATTATAATAAACCCATAGAAGAATTAATTAAAAAATTAAAAGAAGAAAATTTTTATTTAATAGCAACATCTAGATATGGAGAAGATATAAAAAATGTAAAAATTGAGAAAAAAGATAAAATTGCAATTGCTTTTGGATCTTTTGCAAGAGGTATTGAAGATATGATAAAAAATTGGAAAGAAAAATTTGATATATCAATAAATATATGTCCGGACCAAAAATTAGAAACTATTAGAACTGAAGAAGCTATATATTATACTTTATCACTATTACATTATAAAGAAATTATATGAATTATCAATTTTTGATAGTTATAATTCTTTATAAATTATAATAAACCTATTTTAAAATATGTTATCAGAAGGCTTTGAATTATTAGAAAAATATGGAATAGAGATTCCTAAATATTGGGTAAATGAAATACCTTTGCATTCAAATTTTCCATTAGTAATAAAAGCAGATTTAAATCATAAAACAGATTTAGGTGCAGTAAAATTAAATATACAAAATTATAGTGAATTAAAAAAATATTATGAAGAATTTAGAAAAAAATTTAATACAAATATAATCATACAAGAGCAAATAATTGGAGAATTTAATGAAGTAATAATTGGAATAAAATATGATAAAATATTTGGAGATATATGTTTAATAGGAATTGGTGGAATATATACTGAATTATTAAAAGATTTTATTATATTATCTTTACCTTTTGATATAAATATTTTAGAAAGAAGACTAAGAGATTTAAAATTATACCCAATGTTAAATGGTTTTAGAAATAGACCAAAAGTAAATGTTAAGTTATTATATGAAAATGTAATGAAATTATATGAATTATATAAAAAAGAAAGATTGTTAGAAATTGAAGTTAACCCACTATTAATTAATGAGAGAGAATCTTATGCTGTAGATATAAGATTTGTAAAGCAATAATTCCTATTTTTGATATATAATTTATTATTTGCTAAAATATGCAAATATATCAAAAACTATATATGAAAATTGTCAAACATTAAAAATCTTAAGCTTATTTATATAACATTTAAAAAATTTTCTAAAATCCCATAATAATGAATAAAATAGAAAAAATATTAATTGCACCTAAAGCAATATATAATTCAAGAAAATTAATTAAAAATTTATATTCAAGTTTATATCAATATTTAATTTTAAGAAAGCAAAATATTGAATTAAAATTAAGAAATGGAGAAACTATAACTGTATCTAGATTCCTTTATCCTAGATTAATATACTATTATTATCTTGGATATTTAAATAATATAAATAAAAATGAAATATCTTTCAAAATAGATAATAAAGTATGTTCTCTGCCCATAAATGTCTTATCTTCTAACAATATTGGTGGAATAATTTTCCTTATAAAATCAAATTGGCAATATAAAAATGATTGTTGGGAAAAAAATGGAATTAAATTTAAGCATGCTTATGGATCAATATCAGATGTATTCGATCTTGAAGAGTACAAATTTCTTAATGTAAAAGATAAAAATGTATTAGATATAGGAGCTTTTATTGGTGATTCTCCAATATATTTTATCCTAAAAGGTGCTAAAAAAGTATATGCAGTAGAGCCTCATCCTGATGCTTATAAAGAAATAATAGAAAATATAAAATTAAATAATATGGAAGATAAAATTATTCCAATAAATATGGGAATAAGTTATGAAGAAGATTATATATATGTTCCTATAACAGTAGTAAATACGCAAATTACACTATTAAAACCAAAAGGCAATGGTATTAAAATCCCTGCAGGTAAATTAAGTGAAATTATTGATAAATATAATATAGATGCTCAAGTATTAAAAATGGACTGTGAAGGATGCGAATATGATATTATTCTAAAAGATTATGATACTATAAAAGAATTTGATGAAATAGGATTTGAATATCATGCTTATAATACTAAAATACCTGTTAATAAATTATTAGAAAAATTAAGTAAAGATTTTGAATGTAAGTTTATTAGAGGAGGAATAAATGAAAATTTAGGAATATTACACTGTATAAGAAAGCAATAATTTAAAAATCTTTATTTTTTATTATATTTATGAAAGCTTCAGTAATAGTAATAGATTATTTAAGAAAAAAATATATTCTAGATGCTTTACAAAGTATTAAAAATCAAAAGGGAATAGATTTAAACGATATTGAAGTAATTGTTATAAAATATTATCAAGATGAAAAAATAGATAGTTATATTAAAGAAAATTTTCCTAATCATAAAATAATAAATTTAGATCCAAATGGTCAAGATCGTTATTGTGGTAGTGCACTTGCTATAGGAATAAAAGAGGCTTCTAGTAATTTAATATTTATATTAGATGATGACGATATGTTTACTGAAAATAAAATTAGTAGAATATCCGAAATTGTAAAAAATATTAAATATGATGAATATGTAATTTGGGATAAAGCTATAATAACCCAAGATTTGAAGGATGGAACATTAAAAAAGTTGGAAAATAAACGTATATATAATAATAGTAGTATAACTCTATATATTAAAGAGAAAGATAAATTAATAGATTATATAAGAAAAATATATTATACTATAGATCAAGGTTTTCTTTGTTATTTTAATAAAAATAAAAAGGTTATAAAAGTGAATGAACCATTAACTTACTATAGAATACATAAAGAAAATATATCTAGAAATATACGTAATAGAGAATTATTAGAAATGTTTTTGCATGATTTTCAATATATTTATGAAAAAACAAAATGCATGAGTGAGATAAATGGAATAGTAAATTTTAAAATTAAATTAAACACCATATATAATGCTAATTATAAAATATCATTAAAAGAATACATTGAATATTTATCATTATTTGATAAAGATTTTATCAAAAGACTATCATTGATTATCTTATATAACTTATTTAGAAATTATCTAAGAAAATATTATTTAAAAAAATTTATATTTACAGATTTAAATACTCAAAATACTTAAAAATTTATAAAAATTTTTATCTTCAATAAGTTAATGAAAATTGCTATATTTAATTACTCAGATATATAAATATTAAAGAATAACATAATTATAAAAATTGAATATAAATTTATTAATGAAAAAATAAACTAACTAGCTAGAAACAATATTATTGTAATTGTATAAGAATAGAAAATTCTTAGATAATTTTTAATTAAAGAGGAATCTCTTTATTTTCTAAAATATAACAAAAAACTTTTAACCAAAACAGAGTAATAAAAATTAATCTAAAATAGCTTTAAATTATCTTTATTTTCTAATACATTTACAAAGTTTTCATTGAATTTAATTAATCCATTAACCATATCATACATTTTATTATATAATTTTACAACTCCTAAATCTTGAGTATAATTATCTGGAGAGAAATCTAAATCTTTATCATATTCTTTTGTTGACCTTTCATGCAACATTAATATCCCAGTCAATATTAATATATTTCCAAATATATTTAGTGTATCTTTGTTTTTTTCCAATTCTTTTTTAATTAAACTTCTAGCCATTCCAGTATTTAATACATTACTTACTTTTCCACCCATTCTACTAAATAGATTCATAGCAAAATTAATTAAACTCTCAACAACTTCTTCAGACATTTGATATTTATTAACTAATTCATTAATTGAAAATAAATTATTTAAATCATTTTCATTATATCTAACAATATTTTTTCTTTCATTTTTATCCTTTAATTTTTTCAAAAATTCATCTACTTCTTTTTTATATTTTTCATAATCTTCCTTAAATTTTTTCTTATTTTCTTCAGATAATAATATTTCATACACTGTAGAATTTTGATTAACTATTTTCTTTAATTTATCAAATATCTTATTTTTATTTACAAAATCTTCAAATGAATTATAATTTTTATCTTTTACATCCTTTAATTTTACCATTTGAAATAATAATACTAAACTTTTTACAGAAGAATATAATGATTGTTCTAAATAATATATTGCCAAATTATAATTTTTCTTATTATATAAATCATAGGAATCTGATAAATTTTTCTTAGCATTTTCTATCAATTCTTTTGAATATTCTATATTTTCTTGAGGTACTTTCTTAAATAAATTAAAACCAGTCATTAATTTTGCAAGATCAAATATACCAACCATTATTTTAATATAAAATTAAGATTTAAGAATTTCTAATAATATTTTTGCATCATTTATTATATCATCTATATCTATATATTCATTTGGCATATGTGCACTTTCATTATATGTACTCCATACAATTGCATTCAGTCCTTTTTCTCTTAAATATTTTGCATATGTTCCTCCTCCAATTCCTACTAATCTTGGTTCATTATTTTTATATTTTTTAATTGCCTCTCTTAGTTCATTTAAAAATTCATTATTATCAATATTTTCTAATATTGATGGATAATCTTTATTTACAATTTCAATATTAACTTTACAATTATAATTTCTTTCAAATTCTTTACATATATATTCTATTGTTTGATATACTTCATCTAAATTATAATCTGGTAATATTCTACAATCATAATAAAATACAAATTCTCCAGGTATTGTATTTACATTATCTACATTTTTTTCAACTTTTGTTGGTTCAAATGTACTTTTGGAAGGACTAAATAATTTATTTTCTTTATCATATTTTTCATGTAAAGAATCATATAATTGTAAAATTAATATAGATCCTAATTTTGTTGAATTAATACCCAAATCTGGAGTACTTGCATGTACTTGTTTTCCAATAACCTTAAATTTTATCCATAGTATACCTTTTTCAGCAACTTCAATTTCTAAACCATCAGAACTTCCTGCATCAGGTACTAAAATCCAATCATCCTTTTTAAATAAATTTGGCTCTTTTTCTAAAATATATTTTAATCCATATTTACTTCCAGTTTCTTCATCTGAAGATAATATTAATCCATAATTATATTTAGGTAAAATATTATTATCTTTAAAATATTTTGCCAATAATATTCCTAAAACAATTCCATTTCCATTATCTTGTACTCCTCTTCCATATATTTTATTATCTTCAATTGTAACATTAAATGGATCATATTTCCATAAATTTAAACTTCCTTCAGGTACAGTATCAATATGTGCAATTATCCAAAAAGTTTTTTCCCTATTTTTTCCATATTTTATTGCAATAATATTTGGTCTTGATTTTTCTTTTACCCTTTCATCTGGCGCTTCAATTATTTTAATTTCATCAAATAAATCTTTTACGATATTATATAATACTTTTGCCCTCTCCCATTCACCTTCTCCATTATTTTCCGGTCCAATAGATTTAACTGGTATAAATTTCTTATATAAATCTATTATATAATCTCTATATTCTTCTATATTCATAAATAACAAATATTCAATATATTTATATGAGTGTTATAAATGGAGAAGATGCAAAAAAATTTGTAAAAGAATATGTAAAAGTAAATCCTGCAGGAATTGACATAAAACCCAAAAAAATATATAAAATACCAGTCAAAAAAATAAAATATATATTAATTGATAATGATAAAAGAGGCTATTTCTTTGATTATAATTTAGATTATGAAGATCTATTAGAAATTGCAATTAATGAAAATAAAAGAAAGGAATTATTAGAAAATTCATTTAAGAAAATTCCTGATTCATTTGTTGAAATAAAACCAAAAAATAATTATTGGATATTAAATAGAGGATTATATTATGTAGTATTTCCTGAAGTCGAAATTCCAAATAATATGATAGCAATAGCATTACCAAGGTCTACATTTAATAGATTGGGAATATTAAAGTTTGAAAGTGCATTATTTGATCCAGGATATAAAGGAGAATTTACACAAACATATTATTTTCCAATTAATGCAAAAATAAATATAAATGAGGCATGGATACAATTAATATTTATTAAATTAGAAAAGGAATCAAAAGAAACATATAAAGGATATTGGTATGGAGAAAAATATTGAAAAATTATATAATTTATTATATTTTTCTTTATTTTCTATATATTATAATTCTGTTAATCTTATTTTATATTTAATTATTTATTATAATCCATTAATATTATTAAATGTAATATATAATGTTATTTTCTTATTAATTACAATTCCCTTATTTCTAATATCAATAATAATGTATTTAAATTTCAAACATAATTCAAGTATAATTATATTACTATTAATTTATATAATAACGAATTTTTTATTATTTTTTAAATATCCTTTTATAGTATATAATATTTTATTTTCAATTATTTCTTTTTCATATTTTCTAATTTATTATTTGATTTACAAAGATTTATATAAAATTTTATCGTTTTTCAAAATTTTAAAATTCTATAAAATATTTAATATATTGAATCTCATTAACTTTATAATTAATCTATTAGAAATTTTCTTAAGAATTTTTGCTATAAATTTATTTAGAATTTTTATTATAAGCTCTTCGGAATATACAATCTTCCATTTAATTTATTCAACAATTTTATTTGTTATTTTATATAAAAATATTTATATTTTAATAAAAAAGTATTCTACTTACTATGCTTCTTAAATAAATCAAATATTTCTGGCGGTATCACAACTATTTTTTCGTTTTGACTATTTCTTAATATATCTAAAAATCTTAATACTATACCATAATCACTTTCAGATAATATTTCTGCAGCTCTCCTAAAATTTTCTGCAGCTTGTAATTCACCTTGTGATTCAATTACTTTTGCCTGTGCTAATCCTTGGGCTCTTAATATTTCTGCATCTCTTTGTCTTTCAGCAATTGCTTTCTGAGTTAATGCAGATAATATTTCTTGAGGAACAATTATATCCTGTATTTTTATTGCTATAATATCAATACCCCATTCTCCAATTTCTTTTTGAATTATATCTCTTAATTCTTGTCCAATTTCTTCCTTTTTTTGTAATATATCATTTAAATTATATTTCCCGAATATATCTCTCAAATTTGTCTGTGCATAATTTAATATTGCTCTATTTAAATCTCTTATATTCATTATAACTTTTCCAGGATCTATTATTCTATAAAATACTGTACTTCTTACTGTAATATTTACATTATCTGCAGTTAATAATACTTGCTCTGGTAAATCGTAATTTATAATCCTCATATCCACTTTAATCAATTTTTGAAAACCTGGTAAAATATATATTAAACCTCCAGAAAGGACTCCTGAATAATATCCTAATGTAAATATTACTGCCTTTTCATAATTATATATTATTCTTATTCCAGCTAATGTATATATTAATAGAAATACTCCCAATATTATTCCTAATACTCCAAGAAATTTCATTAACAAAAAAGATACTAATAATAGTATAAAAAATATCACCCATTGTCTCATATTACTGTACTCTTCCATATAAAAAATATTTTAATTTTGCTTAAAAACTTTATGAAGGTTAAAAAATAAAAATAAAAAGAAAGAATAGCATATAATTAAAATAAAAATATCCTCAATATTATTCCATATATTCCAAAAAGTTCTTTTAAGATCAAAAATGTCCCTAACTAAGATAAATAATTTAAAAATTCAATAATCCTTTGTAATATTCGTTCATACCTAAAATGTTTGGTTTTGCTTAAAAACTTTATTTTAAAATATTCAATTATGAACAAAGATGATAAAAAAATAAAAGAAATAGAAAATATATATAAATCAATATTACCATTTCTTACAAAAGATGCAATTGATAGATTATCAAACATAAAAGTTGTATATCCAGAAAAATTCATACAAGTTGTTCTAATTTTATATCAATATATACAATCTGGAAAAATAAAAAAGGTAGATGATGAATTATTAAAAAATATATTATTGAAGTTATCTGAAAATGAAAGAAGAGAACCAAAAATAAGATTTATACATTAACTTAATATTTTCTCAGGATGCTCCAATTTATCTGGTAAATATGTATCAGCAACGAATTCTAATGAATTTGCTGCTAATGCATCTTGTTCAACTTTTATTCCATAATCCAACATTTTTCTAAATTGTCTTTGCCAATCTTTAGATTTTTTAAACCAAGGATAATTTGCTATTTCATTTATTCTTTTTATATCCCTTTGATTTAATTTTATTACAGCTCCTTTTTTCCTTAAATCATATTCATCTATATCATCAATTGTCATTCCTATGAATTTAACATCTGGTGTGGCTAATAGTTCAGAAAATTGGGAAAGATTCATAGATCCTCTTTTAATTACAGAATATATATAAAATCCCCATGGATCTCCATCTGTAAATACATAAACTGGTAAATTTTTTTCTTTTCTTAATCTATGAATTAACCTTCTAACACCTCTTGGAGGTTGACCTTTACTAGTAATTAATATTGCACCTTGTTTTTCCGGAAATCTTTCTTCAATTAACCTATCAAACATTGCTTCTTTCTCAACTACTAAAACAAAATCTGCATTTACATCACCTATTTCTATATCTTCAATTGTTGATGGGACACTCCAACCACCCCTTCCCAATTTTGAACAATTCCATTCATCACCTCTTTTTTTATCCCTTAAATATATATCTCCATATATTGCACCCCTTCCTTCAGCTTTTATATGAAATTGCTCTCTTATTGCTTTTATTGCCCTTTCTAAATCTTCAATTACTGCATCAGATTCTTCTTGTTCTTCTATTGTATTTACATTTAATATTGGTATTGTATGTTTTAATTGATAATAAACTTCTCTTAAACTTGCAGTTTTATCTTTTTCTACTAACTTTTTTGCTAAAGAAGCAACTAATAATGTTTGCATAAATCTTCTTACATGACCTAAATTAAAGAATTCTCTAGATCCAATTTTTTCTTTTAAAGTAATTATATCTCTTTTTTCATCATATTCAATATTTTTTATATTACCCCTTACAGCAAGCTTTATTGATGGATTTCCAGAAGAAAATTCATTATATATTTCATTAGCTAATTTTTTTATTCTATCTAAAACTTCCTCTTTTGATAATTTTTCTATATATTGAACCATTTTATTTTATTATAAGTTAACTTAATAAGCTCAACTTATTCTTTTTAACATCATTTATTACTTCTATTATCATATCTTCTAATTCTTTTTCGCTTAATAGATTAATTTTTACTGTATCTTTTAACATATTTTTAATTAATGTTACTGCTCTATCATCTTTTCCCTCTTTTAACAAATTTTTTACTTCTCTAACAGATTTTAGTATTTCATATATATCATTTACTAATTCCTTCTTTATTCTTTCCTTTACCCTTTCTTCTACTTTTTCTTTTTCAATATCTAATATAGAACTTAAAGAATCTATAACTTCTAATCCATATCCATATAAATTTTTATATTTATCACCAATTGTTTCTAAAGCCTTCTTTTTCTTAATATATATTGATAATTCTCTTAATGCATTTTTAATTCCCAATTCAATTTCTCTTACTATTTCATCATATGGAGCAATTGCTTCCTTTGATTCTGAAGTAAATGGTAACCAAACAGATGCAACATGAACTAATATTGCCATTGGATCCTTTGGAAATTCTCCTTCAACTTCAAATCCATAATGTTTCCAATTAATTTCTTTTAATGCATGTGTTATTGCATCTTCTCCAGGTTTATATAATAATGGTACTCTATTTGCAAATCTATAATATTGAAATTCAGTAATTTCTCCACCATATGCAATCCCAACTTCTACTATAAATGGTATACCCCTATATAATGCTGGTTTCCTTTTTGTTGCAGCCATATATTCTGGTTTAAGTATATTTTCCATACTCTTCAATATTATATCTCTACCAAGAGTTACAATATATTTTGATGGAATTGCCCTTAATTTTGCATTTTGTAATGAATTGTATAATTTTATGATCTGATCATCATTTAAATTCTTAGGATCTGTATCCGGATCTAATTTTGCTTTCTTTAGTACTTCCATTGCAGTATTTTGTCCTACAGATGAAAAAGTTTTAGTTAAAAAATTTAATAACGTTTTTTCTCCTGTTTCTCTTATTAATCTATCAAAATATCCTAATTCAATACCATAGGGGTGTGGCTTTACTTCTTTTAATTCTGGAATATCATTTATTATTCTTTTATAAACAAATTTCTCTCCATCTGGATTTTTATAAGTTATATTTGCATGTGGATTTATTAAAGCAGTTAATCTAATATATTCATCAACAGATTGTTTACCCTTTATATATTGACCTATTATTTTTGCTTTTACAATTGTTCCACTCTCTTTTTTCATTTCAACTTCTTCTTTTTCTAAAATTATTGGGGTATTTGTTTTTACATCAATCTTTATTTTATATTTTATCCCTTTTTCTTTATTTTTCATTTTTGTAATAATTTCTACAGGTTCTTTTGTTGTAAGTTGTGAATATAAAGTAACTGCTGAGGCTCCAATACCTTGTTTTCCCCTTGTTGATATGAACCTATGAAATTTTGAACCAAATAGAAAACTACCAAATATTTCTGGAACGCTATCATATGGTATACCTGGTCCATTATCTTCTACAATTACTTTATAAACATCATTTTCTAATTTATCTATTTCAACCTTTATATCTGGTAATATTTTATATTCTTCACATGCATCTAATGAATTATCAACATATTCTTTTACTGCAATTAGTAGAGCTTTCCTAGGACTATCGAATCCTAACAGATGTCTATTTCTTTCAAAAAATTCTGCTACAGATATTCTTTTAAACTTTTTATATAATTCAGCTTCCTGAATATTTTGTTTAATTTTTTCTTTCATTTAAAAAATATTTATTTTAATATTTTAAAATGTTATTTAATATATCTTGCAAATTCTTTATCTTTATTCCTTAAATCTTTTATATATTTGTCCAAATAATTGAATACTGTACTATGTTTTTCTCCATTTATTATTCTCTTTATCCCTTCATATGCTGATTGTAAAGAAATGTTATCTCCAAGTATGTATATATATTTATCTTTAATAATTATATCAGCATTTGTCCTTTTTCTTAATTCTTCTAATACCTTTCCCTCTTCTCCAATAATTCTTCCTTTTATTCTAAATATATGATTCATTTTCTTTTCAAATACTTGTTTTAAATCAATTTCTAATATATCCCAATCATTATCTAATATATTTGATAGTTTTTTAATATCAAAACCTGCCTTTAATCCCTTTACAAATTTATCAAATTTATATAAGAAATAAAAGTCTTCGCAATAAACAATTATTTTATTTTTATTTCTATTATATTTTATATTCCTCTCCTTCAATAAATTTTCAAGTTCACTTACTTTTATATCCTTTATATCAAATTCATATGTATACATAAAAGATATATATTATAAAAATTTTTATACAGTTATTTGACTTAAAACATCTAAATTCAGTTCCCTATTTATTTTATAAAATGGTTGTACTTTCAATCCTTCATGCAATGTAATCCTAGATCCTTTATAAAATATACCTACAGGAATTTTTGCATCTTCTCTTAATGTATAATCATATTCTAAAGCCTTTTTTAATGCTTCATCAAAATTTGTTGGATTGTGTCCTACATCTTCTAATTTATACATATGTGTTTCATAATATTTCCTTGTATCATGTTGAACAACACATGGTTGAATTATATCTACAAATGCAAATCCTTTATGTAATATTGCTTCCTTCATTATATATTTTAAGTGATCCACCCATAATGCATATCCTCTAGCAACAAAAGTAGCACCGGATAACAATGCTAATGCAATAGGATTTAATGGTTTTTCGAATACTTTCATTCCTAAAGATTTTGAATAAAATCCCTCCTCAGTTGTAAATGTATGCTGAGCAGTTGTTAATGCAAATACCTGATTATTATGAACAAATAATTTTACATCTACATTTTCTTTACATGAAGAAATAAAATGATCCATTCCTTCATTATATGTATCTCCATCTCCTTGAAATACTAAAACAGTTAATTCTGGATTCCCCATTTTTATTCCAACTCCCAATGGTAATGCTCTTCCATGTAATCCACTAAATGAACTTAAATTTAAATAATTATGTATCTTTCCTGCACAACCAATTCCTGAAGCAAATACAATCTTCCTTCTATCAATTTTTCCTTCAGATTCCAATTCTTTTAAAGTAGAAATTATTGCTGTATATATACCAAAGTTTGTACATCCAGGACACCATGTAATTTGATAACCAGTTCTTAGATCTTCCATGATATAGATAATATATACCTAAAAATAAAAGGTTAAAGATTAACTAAAAAGTAGAAATTATTTTGTAATTCTTATAATTAATCCGTTGGAATATTTAACTTTATCCCAAATTAAATATCTATATCTTAATTCTGCTCTTGGCAATTCTATATTTTTATATTCCTTTATATCTTTTGCTTCTAATGTATAAGAAATAACTATTTCTTCATTTCTTCTTATACTATCAAATTTCCAATTCAAACTATAATTATTATCCACCTTATAAACTGAAGATGGTTCTACAATTTTATATTCTTTTACTTTTAATGGTCCATTTACTCTATCTATTAATTTAACCTGATTTAATTGAAATATACTTTTATTTTTTATATTTATTGTTATATCTATTGTTTCTTTATCCAAATCAATTTTCAATATTTCTTTTGATATTTCTACATTATCCCTTAACAATACATAAAATACTATAAATAATATTATCAATATTATAGCTATAATTTCAGCTAATAATAGGTAATTGAAGTTCTCATATATTGTATAAGATTGACCAGGTAATAAAAATACATTATATACAGCATATTTAGATCCATTTATATTACCAATATAATATTGATTTGGATAAAATGTAGAAAATATTCCATAATAGCTTTTTAAATAGTATGTATAATTGACTGGATAATTATATGGATTTGTTATATTTATTATGTATTCTAATCCATTTTTAGTTATTTCTATTACTGGGGTTGTATTTAATTGAAAGACTGTGAAATTTAGATAATATGTATTATTATTTGAATATATTATCAAGTAATGATTTCCTGTAGAAACATTATTCGATATAAATATTGGAAATTGATATATATTTACTCCAGGACTTAATATCTCATTATAGAATGCTGAAAAGTTAAAATCAGAAGATATATTAATTGATAGATTCTCACTAAAATTGTTTGGATTATTTATTATTTCTATCAAATATATAAAACTATTTTGAGTTACTGTTGAACTAGATAATTCAAAGTTTATAGATAATGGTAAAATAATAGTTGAATTCGTTATTGTTGGTTGATTATAATATAATACTGGAGTAAATTGAATTATATCTGAATAAAATTCTGAGGTAACATTTATATTATGCAAATATACAACTATTTCCGGTATTTGATTGATAAAACCTAAGGGTCTCATATATATTTTTATGTTCTCTAATTGACCTGGATATAAATATCCAGAAACCATTGTATTATTTTCTCCTATGATAAAGAACCATTGAGAAGATAATGGAGAAATATCATAATAGTATGTATAATTTGTTGGATTATATATATCTATTTCATATACTGCATAACTATTTGGATTGGATATATTAATTTGATTATTTATTACCACCGGATATCCGACTATTGGCTGCTGCGAATATATTTTTAGCATAATTGGTATTATCAACATACCTAACAAAAGCTTCTTCCAATCCATGTATAATATTTTTCTAATTTAAATATATAAATTATTATATTTAACCGTATATCAAACCTATTAGACTAATTATTATTGCTATACTACCAAGTATATAATCGATATAATATATTTTTTTACTTTTTGCTAATTTCATTAAAATACCGATAGTTAAATATCCAACTATAAAAGAAACAATAATAGCAGTTAGAATTCCATAATATCCTATATTGGATGCTACATACATGATATTAGATTTAGAAGCTAATATAGTTAAGAAAAATGCTCCAAGAGCTGCTGGTATATATAAAATATATGAAAGCGAAAAAGCAAATTTTGGATCATATTCCATTAATAACATAGTAGATACAGTAATTCCGGATCTACTAACACCAGGTAAAGCAGCAAGACCCTGTGCAATTCCAATAATAATTATATCTCTTAAATTAAGATCTTTTTTATCCTTTATTTTTATCTTATTCCTTGTATAATATATATAGATCCCATCTAGAATAAGTATTAATCCTAAAATTATCATTGGTATAGATGTATTATAAGTATTTTCCAATAATTTATCAGAAATAATATATAGAGGAGCACCAACCAAGCCTGTAAAAATTATTGCAATAATTATATAATATAACATTTTTTTATCCTTTAATATTTGATATATATCTCTCCTAAAGTATAATAAAGCAGATAATACTGTTCCAATTTCCATAAATAATCCAAATGTATATCCAATTGAAGGATTAATATTAAGCAAATAATTTGAAACTATTAGAATTTGTGTTTTACTACTTATTGGCAACCATTCACTAATACCCTGGATTATTCCCAATATTATTGGATATAAATCCATTTTTCATAACTTATTAAAATATCTTTAAAAATTTTATTAAAAAAACCAATTTATGATTAGAAATTATATATTATCATTAATTTTGTATATAGAATCTTCTATAGCTTTATACTTTTCTTATATATATTTCCTTGATTTAATAAATAGTTTATTATACTCGACAATAAATTATGATCTTTTATTTTTCTTATCAATTAGTTTATTATCTTTTTTAATAACATTCTATTTAGGAACATATTTTTCAAGAGAAATAGAAAATAAAGCTTTCTATTTAATTATTGGAATTATATATTATTTTACTGGTCTTATTTTGTTTCATAATTTTATAAACATATATATAACAATTTCATTATTCTTTATAATTAAAATAATAAAAATCGAATATTCTTTTTTTGCAATGATAATTTATTTTTTATCAATTTTATTCATTGTTCTTAAAAATCCAATATTTATTAATATAGTAAATCAATTTATTCATAATAAGTTAGAGAATTTATATATTTCAAATATAAATGATTTATATCAATTATATGAATATCAATTATTAAATACATATATTAGTGGTTATGAAACTGCAATAAATATTTTAGAAAATGAAGGTGATACAAATGGAGCATATATATTATACAATAATTTAACATATGTAAATCAAACATTTTTAAATAATTTAAATTCAACAATAAATGAATATTTAAATCAATATAATCAAACTATTAATTATAAGTTAGAAAATATCATAAATGATTTTTCATTTGAAATAAATATATCGATTGCTTTATTCTTTATTACTCTATTTGGAATATTTTTGGAAATAAATAAAAGGGTAGAAGGTTTATAAACTTTTCTATAATATAAAATATTTTTATGAAATTTTGTCCAAAATGTGGGAGCTTAATGAAAAAAGAAAATAGCTATTTAGTATGCCCAAATTGTGGATATAAAGAGAAAATAAAAGATGCAAATTCTTTATTACTTACAGAAAATATAAATAAATCTTCAGAAATTACAATTATGGAAGAAGATTATAAATTATATCCAATTGATAATGAGGTTGAATGTCCTAGATGTGGAAATAAGGGGGCATATTTCTGGTCTATTCAAACAAGAGCTGGAGATGAAGGTGAAACAAAATTTTATAGATGTGTAAAGTGCGGATATACATGGAGAATATATGATTGAAAAAATAAAGAAACTTATAATAAGAATATTTTTTGGAAATGATTATTTGAGTGATATTTTATTTATAATATTTATATTTATTGTATATTTTATTATTCAAATTATATATCCACCATTATTTTCAGTAATAGTATCCCCAAGCATGGAACATTATTATTTTAATTTCCAAAAATATGAACAATATAATATTACACCACAAGAATTTTCTCAATTTCCATATCCAAATGGATTGTATGTTGGAGATATAGTAATAATTTTACCAATTAATACACAATATTTAAAAATTGGTGATGTAATCTTATATAAAGGAATATCATTGTATAAAAATGAAGATATTTTTCATAGAATAGTTGGTTATAATAATAGTAACTTTATAATTATGGGCGATAATAATCCAGGACCAATAATATTTGAGGGAGAAAATGATATGAATCCAAATAGAATTATTGGGATTGGAATATTAAGAATACCTTTACTTGGATATATTAAGCTTTTGATTTAATTTTCTATATATTTCTTTTATCTCATAATATGAATCTTTCTTTGATAAATTTCTATTTAATATTCCAAATTTTGCATTATATCCATAATCCCATTCATAATTATCCATCAAAGACCATATAAAGTACCCTTTTATATTATACTTTTCTCTATTTTTTACAAAATAATTTAAATATCTTTTAATAATTCTAACTCTTAAAAATTCATCTTCAGTATTTACTCCATTTTCTGTTATAAATATTGGTTTATCTAAATTCTTTAAGATATCCTCTAATATAGATACACTAAAAGATGGTTTTCTTTCATATATATCCTTCAAATCTTTAAATATACCATAATAGTTTATTCCATAGAAATCTATTTCTTTTGGAAATAATAAATGAATATTTGAACTTATTATATCCTTTAATAAAAAATTAAATGGTAATTTTAATAATGATAAACTTTCTGTATATATTAAATAAACATTAAATTCTTTTGTTATTTTATATAATTCCTTATTTGCATAAAATATATTATCTAATATCGCTATTGCATTCTTTAAATCTTCTATTGAATTTACTTTTTTAAATGGAGGCCATTTACCAAAAACGTAAGAGGAAAATATATATACCCAGGGTTCATTAAATGATATAAAATATTTAACACCCAATTTTGAAAATGTATCAATTATAAAATATGAATAATCAATAAAGTATTCTACATTTTCTTTGTTTTCCCATCCTCCTAAATTATAAAACCATAATGGATTTACATAATGCCATAAAGTTATAAATGGTTCTATATTATTTTTTATCAATTTATCAGTAAATTCTAAATATCTTTTCATACTACTATAATCTATTTTATTTTTACTCTGATATATTCTGGCCCAATCTATTGAAAATCTAAAAGCATTTGCATTTAAATCAATTAATATTGGTATGATATCTAAATATTTTCCCCATAAATTACATGCATTATCTATTTCTGGTAATTTTCCATTTTTAATAAAATAATACCAATCCTGATTATTATAATTTCCCTCTGTTTGAAATGATGATATTGAGAATCCTAAATAGAACTTATCCATATATTTTTAATAATTTACATATACCATTATAAATTACTCTCTCATTATATCCACCTTCCAATATATATATAACTTTATTGTACCTTTTTAAATAATTAAAAACATATTCATAAGATTTTAATGTAATATTAAATACAGATAAAGGATCTTTTTTATGCATATCAAATCCTAAAGATACTAATATAATTTCTGGATTTATTTCTTCAATTATTGGGAATATTTTATTATTTAATAAATTAATATAATAATTATCATCTATATTAAAATCTAATGGAAAATTAAAATAATTATTTCCAGATTCTAATCCAGTATTTGGATATATATTTTTTGCATGAGTAGATATATAATAGATATTTTTCTTATTTTCAATTATATCTTGAGTTCCATTTCCATGATGTAAATCTATATCAAAAATTAATACATTTTTATATATTTTTCTTGCATACATTCCAGCAATTGCAATATTATTAAATATACAAAATCCTAGAGTTTTATCATTATTTAATGGGTTTCTTGGGACATGATGACCCGGAGGTCTTGTAGGTATAAAAATATATTTCTCATTTAATTCTATACTCTCTAATACACCCTCAACTGATTTAAGTATGGAATAAAAAGATAAGGGAGATATATATGTATCAGAATCTAAGTAAATAATTCTATTATTTTTATAAGAATCCTTCCAAATTCTTTTTATAATTTTAATATATTTCCAACTATGTGCATAATTTATATATCTATATATATCTTTCCTTATTTTTCCTATTTTCTTATAATTATTTTTTATCAATCTTTTTATTGCTAACAATCTTCTATTATTTTCTATATGGTTTGGATCATTATGATATAATAAATATTTTGAATATAATATCAACATAACATTATAATAATTTCTTATAATAAAAATATTTATGTATAATTGCATATTGATTGGTATTGATGAAATATGGACAAAATCTGAAAAAATAAGGAAAAAAATGATAAATATATTAATAAATGATATTAAAAATAGGATAAATTTTGATAAAATAGAAAATAGAAGAGGTAGAATAATAATATGGGATTATAAAGATGAATGGATAAATATATTAAAGAATATTCCGGGAATAAAAAATATATATCCGGCTATTTATTTTGAAACATCTATAGAAAATATAAAAAAATATTCTTTAGAATTTTTTAATAATTTTATTGGAAATATTAGTAGATTTAAAGTATCTACAAAAAGAGTTGATAAAAGTTTTCCTTATAAATCTTTAGAAGTTAATAAAATTATTGGAGAAGAAATTTTAAATAAATATAAATTAAAAGTTGATGTAAAAAATCCTGAAAAAATATTATATATTGAAATTCATAGAGATTATACATTTATTTATGATAAAATAATTAGTGGACCTGGAGGCTTACCGGAAGGATCTGAAGGTAGAGGAATTTTATTATTTTCTGGTGGATCTGATTCATCAGTAGCTTCATATATAATTTCAAAGAGAGGATTGAAAATTGATTTTTTATTTATTAATATTGCAGGAGATATTTATTTACAATATGTATATAATGTATATAATAAATTGAAAGAATATTTTCCAAATTCAAAATTATATGTTTATGATTTAGATATAGGATATTTATTTAATGTAAGAGAAGGATATAGACAAATATTATTTAAAGTAATAATGTATAAAATTGCAGAAAAGTTTGCAAAGAAAAATAATTATGATTGCATAGTTACTGGAGAATCTTTGGGACAAGTTTCTACTCAGACAATTGACTCACTAAAAGTATTGGATAGCATTGTAGATATTTTAGTATTAAGACCATTAATTGGATTCAATAAAAGTGAAATATTGGATTTATCAAAGAAAATTGGTATATATAATATAAGAGCACCTGAAATATGTAAAATTGAAAATCATCCAGTAACAAAACCAAAAATTGATATAGTAATTTCTGAACTAAATAAATTAAATATAGATTTTGATAAAGAGATTGAAAAGATTAGAGAAGTTAATAGCATAAATATTGAAGAATTCAATTTAAAAGTTCCAGATAAAAAAGATCTAATAATTGTTAAATCTGAGGAATTTTCTAAATATAATTTTGAAAAGGGTAAGAAATATTTATTAATATGTGAAAAGGGAATATTATCCAAATATTTTGCTAAGAGACTAAGAAGTATAGGGATAGAAGCATATTATATGGATGAAAAAACTGCAAAAATATTGAAGTATATATAACTCTGTTAACTATATATACCTTTCCTTTAATATGTAATATTCATGAGTATAAATGAATATATTAAAAGGGCTGATTATAATGATATAAAGAATATTGTAGAATTTATTAGAAAAAATATTGAAGAAAATAAATTTTATTTTGATTTTGAAGAAAATGGGGAAAATTCATATAAAATTTATGAAGAAGATTACGTAAAAAATTTATTGGATAAGGGAGATATTATTCTTTTATATATAATAGATAATCAAATAGTTGGATTATCTCATTGGACATCTGAATATGGAATATTATATAATTATTATACTGTTGCTGATAATAATCATTCTAAGAAGGGAATTGCAAAAAAACTTTATTATTATTTCTTAAAACAGGATATACCTGTAGCTGCAGATTTTGTTATATATTTACCAACTTCATGTAAAATATTTAAAATATGGGAAAACCATGGAATAAAAATTTCTGGTTTTGCCTCATCATTTATACATAAAGATAGTAAAAATAATTCATACACAACAATTATTGGACATAGATCGAAAGATAAAACATTAGAATTAAAGATACCAAAATATTCTGAAAAATTTTTCAAAAAATTATGTATATTAAATAATCTAGATTGTAAAATTTATACAATGGAATATAAAAGAAAAGAAAATAATGAGAAATATCCAAAATTAATATATACAACAAATATAAAAGAATATGAAGAAAAGGGATATTATTTAACAGGATTTTTATATAATAATGGAGAGATAATTTATGCATATTCAAGTAAAGTAGATAAGAATGTAAAAGAACCAATTGAAAAATTTTTTAATGATTTAAAAAGGGAGGATATAAAAAATACAATTTTAGAATATATCGATAATTTATTATCAATATGAGTCTTGATAATATTATGATGAATGAAGAAAAGAAAGAAGTTATATTTCTATTAGGTGCTACTGGTGGTATTGGTAAATTATTAGCTGAAGAATTAAAAAAGAATGGATATATTATTGTTGGAAATGGAAGAAAAGAAGATGTATTAATTAAAATGAAAAATGAAGGAAAGATAGACGATTATATAGTGGGAGATTTAACAAAGGATGAAGATAGAAAAAGTATAATAGAAAAAATAAAAGAATATGTAAATAAAGGATATAAAGTATCAGTATTTTACAATATTGGAATTTTACATAAGTATCCTGGCGAATTTAAGAATTATACAAATGAAATGATCGACATATCTTATGAGATAAATGTAAAGTCTATAGAAAAAATGGATAATGAACTAGAAAAAAATGACCTTTATTTAGATACAATTTATATGGTATCAATATCTGCATTTTTTAGAGGAAAAGATTGGGATCAGGAATATCAAAAAACAAAAGCTGCCCTTAAGGCACATGCTGAAGATCAACTACTTAACAGCAATAGCAGAAGAATTATAGCACTATTTCCAGATACAATAAAAACTGGAGAAGAAGGAATGGGAAGTAAATTAAAAGAATATCCAAAAATACCTGGAGAAATATTTGTAAAGAAAGTTGTTGAAATTATAAAGGGAAAATATAAAGAATATTTTGGATTTATATTTGAAATAGATAACAATAATATAATTAAATTATATGGAATAAATCCATCAAAAATTACAAATGCATTTGAATATCTTGAAAAAGAATTTATTGAAGAATTAGGAAAAGCTGTTTATTAATTTTTTTATTAATATTTTTTAATGATAATAATACCAGTTGCATATGATTCATTTTCAACAAGATCCATGGCAACAATTGTTAAAACTGATATTAAGATATTTATAGACCCCTCCGTTGCAATTGCTCCCTATAGATATAATCTAAAGCCACATAGAATTGAATTAGAAGAATTGAAAAACAAGAAAAAAGAAATAATTGAACTATCAAAAGATGTTGATTTAATAATTATTACACATTATCATTGGGATCACTGTCCAAACCCAAAAGAAGAACATTTCAAGATATTGTATAATAAAAAGTTGATTATAAAGGATTTTAATAATTATATAAATAATTCTCAAAGAAAAAGAGGAAAAATGGTATATGAAAAAATAAAAGATAAATCTGAAATAATTATTGGAGATAATAAGTCATTCAAATTTAATAATACTTATATAGAAATATCCCCTCCACTATTTCATGGAATAGAAAATTCAGTTTTGGGTTATGTAATTGGTACATATATAGAATATAAAAATAAATCTTTGTTTTTTGGATCAGATATTCAAGGTATTCTAACAAACTATACATTGAATTATATAATAGAAAAGAATCCAGATTATATAATATTATCTGGTCCTCCTTTTTATCATGTAAAATGGGATAATTCATATAACGAAATATTTTACAAAAATATTGAGAATTTGTTAGAGAATACAAAAGTTAGTAAAATAATAATTGATCATCATATGGCTAGATCTTTAAATTATAAGGAAATCTTAGATAATTTAAATGAAATTGGAAAAAATTATGGTACAAAGTTTTTATCTGCTGCAGATTATCTAAATATTAAAAATATACAACTGGAAGCAAATAGAGAACTATTATATAAATATTATAAAGAATAGCGCCGCCGGTGGGACTTGAACCCACGACCTGCCGGTTAACAGCCGGCTGCTCTACCAACTGAGCTACGGCGGCATATATATAGATTACTTAATAAATCTTTAATAATCTTTTTATATTCGACTTTTTATAAATAGTTTATGGATATATTAGGTATAGGGATAAAGTTATCTTTGGAAGAAGGTAAAGTAACAATAAAAAAGGAAAAGGAAAAGATGATATTGGAATATAATAATAAAACAATAGCATCATCAAATTATAAAGATTATAAAAAGAATTGGCAAGCTACATTACTAATAAAAGATAATAAAATAAAATTAATAGAGAGTAATATTAATTTATATATATACAATTTTAACGATTTAAGTGATAAAAATAAAACTTATGGTCTAAATCAATTAATATATTTAGGATATTTATTAAAAAAATCTGAAGAATTTATATTAAAATATGATAAATATTTATTATCTCCAACTGAAAAAATATCTATTGGAAATGGAAAAGTTGGATCAGATTTTGATTCAAAATTAATAAATGAGGAAAAGATTGCTAGAGATATATTATATGTTACAGATGGACTTTTAATTATTAATAATATTATCTAAATAATTTTTTAATAATTTAATTTTATTTTTAAGCTCTTCATTTTTTATCCTATCTATTTTATCATTATCTAATCCCATAGTAATCCATATTAAAGAATCTATATGTAATAATGGTATATTTATTTCTTTTGATAATTTTATCCAATAATTTTTATCTTTACTAATTTTTCCAATTCTATTATCTATTGGTATAAATATTTCAAAAGGGAATATTATTTTATATCCAATAATCCTCAATCCATAACCATAAATTTTTGTTGAAAATACTATTGTTTTATCATAAATATTTTGTCCCATTACTTTAGCAATTTCTGAATTAAATTTAACCAAATCATCTTTATAAATTAATAAATCTTTGTCTTTAATCCAATTATAAATTCTATTCAATCTTTTTATTTTTATTTCTTTATATCTTCTATTATATAAATCTATAAAAGATAAAAAATTGTTATATATATCATCATTATGCTTAGAGAAATATATAGAAAATATTTCCCAGAACTTTTCTCCCTTATATGATAATTGAAATGCCAATAAAGAATTTATTACAATGAGCTTCAAAAATAAATTCTGATTTTTTATATTTTTATATAAAAATCTTAAATATCTATATTGTAAATCATAATTTTCTTCAAAATACAATATTTCTTCAATACTAAATTTAGATAGAATATCTATAAGGTCCATTTATTAAAATTTTAAATAAATTATATAAATGGAAATAAATAAAGAAGAATTCTTTTATTATTTAGATAGAGAATATAAAAAATTGGAATTAATATTTAAGAATATAAAATTTTTAGATAATAGGTTCGAAGATTTCCTTATATCTTATTATAAAGATTTAAAATATTTTTATGAGAAAAAAGATTTTGTAAAAGCATTTGAATTGGAAAATTATATTTGGGGAATTCTAGATACATTAATTAATTTAAAATTAATTGAAGTACCTGAAGAATATAAAAAATGGTTTAAGTTATTTATTTAGACTTTCATATATTCTAATTAATTCATTTAGTTTTGCAATTCTTTCTCCATTTACAATTCCAAACTTTACAAATGGAACTTCAAACCCAACTGCCAAATGTGCTAATATATTACTTTCAGTCTCTCCAGATCTATGAGATAATATTGGTATAAGACCGTTTTCTTTACAAAATTTTACAGCCTCATATGCTTTAACAATCGAACCTATTTGATTTGGTTTTATTATAACACCTTTAATTGATTTATATATTAAAGATTTCTTTATTCTTTCTATATTTGTTACAGTTAGATCATCTCCAACAATTAAACTCTTTGTACTATTATTTATTTCTGCAAATCCTTCAAAATCTTCTTCATATAATGGATCTTCAACATAAAATAAATCATATGTATCTATAAGAAACTTTACATATTTTATTTGATCTTCTCTAGAAAATACTTTATTTTTATATCTATAAGTTCCGTCTTTATATAATTGATCTGCAGCAAAATCGATTCCAAGATCAACTTTTATATTATAATCCATCTTAACTTCATCAAAAACCATTTTTATTATATTAAATACTGTCTCATCTTCAAGTGATGTTGTCCATGCACCTTCATCATTCCTCCCATATAAAAATTTATCATCTAACAATTCCAATCTTTTTCCCAATAATTTATGTATATATGATGCAATAAAAATAGATAAAGGTAAATTATCTGTATCTGGAGAAATTAAAAATTCCTGAATATTTGTACTTCTACCTTTTGCATGTGCACCACCACCAACAACATTTGCTAATATTCTTATATTTATTTTTGGATTTTTATTAAAAAATTGATAAATTGGTTTTCCTTCATAATTAGACCATGCCCTTAATATAGCATATTCTGTAGCAATTAATGTATTACCTCCATATCTTTTTATTCCCCCAATTGATTCAAATTCATTTTCAAATTCTTTTAAGTCATCCAAAGATGTTATATCAAATGTTTTAAGAAAATCTACCAATTCATTATTAAATAATTCAGCAGCTTTTTTCGGATCTAAATATATAACTTCACCAGAACCTTTACTTGCACCTTCTGGAGCAGCTTCTGAATAACCATTTATTTCAACTTCTAATGTAGGATCTCCTCTAGAATTTAAAACTACTCTTGCCTTTGCAGATTTAATTTCCATAAATAAAAATATTTATTAAAGCTATTTATTCTTTTAATTAACTACTAAAAAGTAAATTACGATATTGTATATCCATCGGAGATTGGATTATCATAATAATATACATAAATAGTAGAACCTGCTATGGAAGATATTCCAAAACTATTCATATTGACTGTCATATTTATAAGAAATATTGAATTTTGGGGTATTGTACCATTTATATATGAATTACCAGATGATGGATCTGTTATATTATATACATAACATGCCAAATATCCTCCAGCATTTCCACTTAAAACTAAAGGACATTTTTGACTATTTCCATTGTTAGAAGAAAATTCTATTAAAAGATTATTTGCAACTAATTGTGTTGATCCTATATTTTGGGCCAAAATTTCTATATTACCATTTGAGTTATTATAAATTACTTGTAATATTTGAACTTGAGCACCTAGATTTGTAACTTGATTACTTACATAACCCTTTGCCCATCCAACTATAATTGCACCTAAAGCTACTGTTAGAGCAATTAATATAATTGTTGCAATCAAAGGAGATACAGCCTTTATTTTCATAATATATTTAAAATCTTTAGTAATATATAAACCTTATACCTTCTTCTTTATATTTACTTTTAATCTTTCCCATGGTCTTCTATCTATTAATTTTCCATCTAAAAAAATTGAATAATCCTTAAAATAAAAAATAAATTTTGATATACTCTTTGGAACTATATATATTTTATCTTTATTCTTTATATAAAATGTATTTTTCGTTTCATTTATTATCTCTCCATATATACCTTTTAAACTTTTTATTTTGCTATCATATACTTCTACATTTAATCCAATAAATTCATAAGATAAAAAATATTTATTCAATTTCATTAGATATTTCTATATTCTCTTCCTTAAAACCCAAATCCAATAATAATTTCTTTATTTTTTCTCTATGATCTCCCTGCAATTCTATTAAATTATCCTTATATGTTCCTCCACAACCCAACTTTTGTTTTAAAGTTTTCAATGTTTCCTTTGCAATAGATGGATCTATACCTTCTAAAATTGTAACAATCTTTCCATAACTCCTTTTTTCTGCCCTTACTATAATCTTCTGAAATTCTTTCCCTATTTCCTTTGTTGTATTCTCTAAATCTATTGGAAGACCTGAGAAAAGTTTCTTTTTCATCCCAAAACAATATTTTCTCTGGCCATTTTCTTTCTTAGATTCTTTATTGCTTTTGTATTACTTCCTAAATTTTTTCTTCTTGCATTGCTTCTCAATTTTATTAATTCCAACAGGGTGTTCTGGTCCACCATTATAATATAATGATTCACAATATAATATTTAAATTTTATATTCAATATCTTCAGGTCTCCAATATGGATTAATCCCATCAATTATATTCATATCATTTTTATACCATAAAATTCCAGTCCATGCAATCATAGCACCATTATCATTTCCCAAATCTAAAGGAACAGTTCCAAATTTCACATTCCTTTCATTACACATTAAATATAAAATCTCTTGTAATCTTTTATTTACAGCAACTCCTCCAGTTAATCCAAATTCTTTTTTATCCAATAAAGATAATCCTCTTTCAGATATTTCTGCTAACATTGAAAATATATATTCCTGAATAGAATACGATAAATCATATATATTAATATTTTCCCTTTTTATTAGATTTTTTATATACGTATATATTCCCCCCAATTGTATATCCATTCCTTTAACAGAATATGGTAATTTTATTAGATTTTTTCCTTCTTTTGATAATTCTTCAATTTTTGGACCAGCGGGAAATCCAATATTTAATAATCTACCAACTTTATCTAAAAAATTACCCACACCTATATCTAAAGTCTCTCCAACAATTCTATATTTATTTCCTTCAAATGATAATAACATTGTATTTGCCCCTGAAACTAACAAAATTAAAGGATCTGTAAATTTATTATATAATTTAACAATTTCAGCATGTGCTATTAAATGATTTACTCCAATTAAATTTGAATTAAATATTTTAGAAAATAATTTACCACTAAAATATGCTTGAATTAATGTTGGATATAAACCAGGTCCTGCAGAATATGAAATTAAATTTATTTTTCTTTCAAAATTATTTAAATTATTTATATATGAATTTAAAATATTTTTCAATTCTTTATTATCTGAAACTATTTTATTATTTTCAATCCATATTTTATTATTATTATATATTATATATCTTTTTCTATTCCATGGTTCATTATAAAATTTTTCCTCAGATCCTTCTAATTTATTTTTTATCTCATATAACGCGTCTACAATATAAAATTTGCCATTTAATTTCTTAAAAACAAATCCAGCTTTCCATACAGAATTTCTTAAAATATTAATACTCTCTTTAGAATGTAACTCTGCAGCTTCTCTCGGATGTATTCCTCCTTTCTCACTTTTATATATTATTCTCTCATTAGAATATATATTTCCATTCTCATCAACAATTCCAATTGAATATGTATGAGCGGTAGACTCTATTCCTAAAGAAATTATCATTGAGATTTTTGTGATTTAAATTCTTCATATATTTGATTAAAATCTTTATTTCCATATTCTTCTATTTTAGTATTTATTTGTACAATTTCTGGAGATATTGTATTTCCTCTAACCAATTTTTTAACCCTTACCTTTTTATTTTCATACCACCATACATATTTTTTACCCATTCCTTCAACATAATTTACCATTGGAGCACCTTCAAATCCAGAACCACCAGTTATCCTTAATTTATATCCTTCCAAATTAATTATTGATCCATCAATTATATCTCCAATTTTCTTACCTACTAATGATTCATCCTTTGTTTGTACTTGAATAGACTTTCCAGTCTTTGGATCTGATACTACAACTTTAAATATAATTTCTTTTCTCTTATTTGCCATTTTATATCAATTAAGGAAAATATTTTTATTCTTTAATGAAAAATTTTTATATAACAAATACTTTAAATTTATTATGAGAGAACTACTACATATTGAACAAAATGATGAATTTCCAAATTTTTTCAATGGAATAATATTAAATTTACCAGACACAAATGCAATAAATGTAATAGATTTTGATTTAAATATAAGTACTTATATGAATTTAAAAGTATCATATCCTTTCTATTTTGGATTTATCCCTAGAACTTTTATTGATAATTATCCATTATTTTTCTCTTTTTTCTCAGATAAAAAATTTAATATATTTAATTTATTAAAATTGGAACCTCTATACTTCTTTAAAATCCCAAAAGATATTACAATAAACATAATTTATTCAAAATTACCTGGTCAAAATATAAATATAGATAAAGAAAGCATTGAAAATATATTGAAGGATTTCTTTGATATAGATAATATAATTTCATTATCTAAACCATCACATATTTTAGAAAATACAAATAGAGAATATAAAAGAAAGTTTAGCAAAATTAAAAAATCATAAACCCCAAGCAGGATTTTCTTTTCTCATTATATTTGCTATTTCCTTTAATATTTCTTTTTGTTCATCATTTAAAATATCTTTATTTTCCTTAAATTTTCTATAATCATTTTCAGATATAAAAGTATATAATATATCATCTTCAAATAAATTCCTTCCAACTACTGCATCATCTATAGATATAGCAACCTTATCATTTTTAATAGCCATATCTATATTCTTTTTTTCTTTTTGTATTGCCAAAATTCTTCCAATTATTTTTCCATCTAAATTAATTAAATATACATCTTTTCTTATTTCTCCCTCCAAAACTTCAACTCCAACAATTGCAGGATTTGATCTTCTAAATATATTTCCTTTCAATATTTTTATCTTTCCTATTGGTGGCAATTCTTTTAATATTCTTTCTTTATTATATTTTATCTCATTAATATACTTCTCAATTTTTTCAATTAAATCATATATAACATTTGATATTATTAAATTTATATTTGAAGATTTTACATATTCTTCATCATTCTTATTTATTCCAATATTAAATCCAACTATTACAGAATATTGAGGATATTTTTCTTTCATAGATAATGCCATATTTACATCTTCCTTATTTATATCTCCTATATCTGCCTTTTTTATTGGAATATTTCTATCCCTTAACATTTTTACTAATACTTCCAATGATCCCAATGTATCAGCTTTAACAATAATACCTTCCTTATCAGTTTGAAATATTATATTTTCAATATCTCCCTTTAATTTCTGTTCTATTTCCTTTAATTCTTTTTCATCATTATATACATAGATTGTGGAACCTGGCAAAGCATTATCTAATCCATCTGCAGATATTCTTATACCACTTGCTGCATATGCTACATCTATTTCTTTAAATTTATTTCTACCAGCAAATCTAATATCTGTTAAAGGTGCTGGCTTTAATATTAATTTTACTTTTGATGTTTTAATACCATCTTTTGATAAAAATGCAATTTTATCACCTTTTTTTATTTTACCATCGTATAATATTATATCTATTACACTACCTAAACCTTTTTCTTCTTTTACTTCTAAAATTACTCCGACACCATTTCCTTCAACATTTATTTTTAATTTTTCTTCTAAATATCTTTGGGAAAGTCCTGCAATTAATAATAATAAATCAGGAATACCTTCACCAGTTTTTGCAGAAACAGGAACAATTGCAACCTGTCTTCTAAAATCTTTTACTCTATCATATCTATCAGAATCAAATCCCAATTCATATAATTTAGTTACAATATTATATGTATATTCTTCTAATTTATTTATTACTTTTTGATCTTGATATTTTATACTCTCTAAAAATGGTCTATTTTCATAAGGTTTCCATCCATCTATTTTATCTATTTTATTTAATGCAATTAAAAATGGTACTTTTAACTGTTTACATATCTCTATTGCTTCATATGTTTGTTTTTGAAATCCCTCCAATATATCTATTACAATAATTGCTAAATCAGAAACAGATCCCCCTCTTTTTCTTAAATTACTAAATACTTCATGACCAGGAGTATCTATAAATAATAAAGAAGGAATCTTTAGATCAAATTTAAACATATTTAATAGTGGTTTTGATATTTCCTTAATTACATCTATCGATACTTCTGTAGCTCCTATATGTTGAGTCATTTCACCAACTTCTTTTTTTATATAAGATGTATTTCTAATCTTATCTAATAGAGAAGTTTTACCAGCGTCAACATGACCTAAAACAACAATTATCGGAGATCTTATCATTTAAAAATAATTTATAAGAAAAACTTTTATTTATGGCCATATCCATCTTCTATATAAACCTTTTTCATTTGCAAAATTATTTGCTCTTTGATAAGATTCTATTGTACCAATATCAAACCAATATTCATTATCATCATTATATACATATCCATATAATTTCTCTCTTCTTTTTATTAAATATTCAAAGAAATTTCCCATAGAATCTTTACTATAATTAGAATTCATATATTCATCTAATAGATATAATTTTTCTTTTGGAATATAATATATTCCAGTAGATATTGTAGTATATAATGGATTTTGAGGTTTTTCATAAAATTCTTTTATTATATTATTTTCTATTTCTACTACTCCATAATTTTTTGCATCATCAGGATTTTTTATATCATATACTGCTAAAGCTATAGAATTATTTTCGTTTCCTAATTTAATTATTTTATTTAAATTAAAACTAAATAAATTATCTCCCAATAATATTAGTAGATTATTATTTATACCCATTTCTTTTATTGCATAATGTAAACCACCAATTGATCCAAGCTTATTTTCTTCAGAATTTGATGGTTCAATTACCAATCTTATTTTTCCAATTTGATATGGTTCATAGAAAGAATATAAAGATGCTAGAATATGTCTAAAATGATTTTCATATTTTTTATTTGTAGATATAATTATTTCATCTGAACCGGTTTCTAATGCTTTTTCTATTATATAATATATTAAAGGTACTCCTCCCACTGGAAACAATGGTTTTGGTACATAATCTGATAGTGGTCTAAATCTCTTAGCAAAACCGCCTGCTAATATTAGAGTATTCAGACCCATAAAGAAAAATTATCAAAAAAATTTATGAATAAAATAGTTCATAATTTCCAAATCCTTCTGGTATAAATGTATTATTTGTAGATATTATATTTCCATTACCTGATACTATCTTTTCTACAATATAACTAGTAGCAGGTGGTAGATTAATAAATGTAATATTTCCATTTATATTTCCTATTATTGATATTCCTTCATAATAATTATATAATACATTATTTACATTTACATTAGATATTATATTACTTAAACTATTTATGAATCCTTGTGAATTATTATAATATACATTTACACTTCCTGTAGATGTTGTTAAATTATTTATATATCCACTTCCATATATTTCAATACCTAATTGTGAATTATATAATGATATATTTGTTGCATTACCTGTTAAATAATATCCAAATAATCCTCCATTTGTTGTTACATTTATTATATTATTATAATCAGTTTCATATAATCCAAATACTTGCCCTACTTTTATATAATCATTTTCTATATTATTTCCAGAAGAAGTTAAATATATTCCAAATATATTCGATTCTATATTATTATTTATTATATTATTATTATTTCCATTGTTTATCTTTATTCCAAATATATTTGATATTATATTATTATTTTCTATTACATTATTTATTGCATTTCCATCAAAATATATTCCAAATATTTGTCCATTTATATTTGAATTATTTATTATTACATTATATGGATTATCATCATATATTCCCCATACTGATGATTGAATATTTGTATTTTCTATTGTTGAATTTTGTATATAACCATATATTCCTCCTATATTTCCATTTATTGTAGAATTATATACATTTATTATTGATGGATTCTTTACATCTATTCCAAATAATCCTGAATTTATGTTTGAATTTATTAAATTTAATTCTCCATTATTTACATTTATTGCAAATAGATTTGTATTAATATTTATATTCTGTATTGTTACATTTGATGATAATATTTGTATAACTGGTAATCCTGGATTTGCTGGTTCAAATATTGTATTTTGTCCTAATAATGTTATATTTTTACCTTGTGGATTTATTATTAAATTTACTAAATATACTCCTGGAGAGAATACTACTACAGGTATAGAACTATTAATTGCTGAATCTATTATTCCTTGTATTTGTGTATTACTTAATGTATTATTTATTACTGATATATTATATGCATTTTGTGATATATATATTACTTGTGGATTTGTATAACTATATAATCCATAATTATTATATGCATATACTCTATACCATATTGAATAATATCCATTACTATTTAATTTTGCATATTGTTGTAATATTCCATTATATAATATATCTGAACATGCATTAATTATTGTTATCCATTGATTACTTGTTTGATTTAATAATTGTATATTACAATAATCTTGTCCTAATGTATTATCATATACATTTGCATTAATTTCTAATAACCATATATTTTCTTGTGTACCATTTGATGGTGTGGGATATGTATATGATACATTAAATATTGGTTGAGGTAATGTATAAACATATATTCCAGTTGAATTTATTTGTCCTAATGGATTTTCTGTTGATAATTCTATTGTTATATTTCCACCATTTGGTATAATATTATATAATCCTGGTAAATTATATGATGAATTTTCATAATTTAATTGAATAATATTATTACCTGGTGTTACATTTATATTATATGTCTTTCCATTTATTGTTACATTTACATTTGGATAGTTTGTATAAAATGATATATTTAATTGATAATAATTTAATATTGAATTATTGGAAGGGGAGATAATATATATTTGTGGGTTAAATATAGGAATTACTGTTATAGTAGTAGAATTTGTAGCACCGTTTTGTGCTGTACCTGAAATTGTTACTGAATATGTTCCTGGAGTAATTGAAGATGATGCAGTAACAGTTAATGTTACCGATGCATTTGGAGTAACAGTTGTATTAGATAATGAACATTGTAGATTTGAATTACTTGTTGAACAGGATAGGGTAACTGATAAGGGAGATCCGCTATTTAATTGGATAACATTAATTGTTGTTGAATTAGAAGAGCCTGCATATACATAGATACTACTTGGTCCTTGTACTGTAAATAAATATGGTTGTACATTTATTGTTATAGTAGTAGAACTTGTAGCTCCATTTGATGAAACACCAGTTACTGTTACGCTATAAGTACCAGGTTGGATATTACTATTTGCACTTACTGTTAAAGTTACTGATGCATTTGGAGTAACGATGGTATTTAATAGTGAACAAAATAAATAACTACTATTTGTCGAACAAGATAAATTAATAGGTAATGGAGATCCACTATTTAGTTGATTTACATATATTGTTGTTGAATTACTGTAATTTGTATAAACATCTATGTTATTTGGTCCTTGTATTGAAAATGAATATGGTTGTACATTTATTGTTATAGTAGTAGAATTTGTAGCACCGTTTTGTGCTGTACCTGAAATTGTTACTGAATATGTTCCTGGAGTAATTGAAGATGATGCAGTAACAGTTAATGTTACCGATGCATTTGGAGTAACAGTTGTATTAGATAATGAACATTGTAGATTTGAATTACTTGTTGAACAAGATAAAGTTACTGGTAAAGGTGTATTTCCTGTTAATTGATTTACATATATTGTTGTTGAATTACTGTAATTTGTATAAACATCTATACTACTTGGTCCTATAATATCAAAAGTAAATACTGGAAATCCTAATACTAATGCAGAAACATATTCCGTTGATCCTGGACCAGGACCAACGTTAAATGAAACCTTATAACTACCTGGAGCTAAATCTTTACATACTGCAGCATATACACTAATTTGAGGTGAAGACGTTAAAAATAATTGAGAACATCCAGCAGGTAATGTTATTCCACCAATATTACCTCCATTCTTTGTTCCTCCCGAAGATATTAATATTAATACTGTATCATTTTGTCCAGAAACTGTATATGAAACTGTTACTGCAGTTGGTTTATTAAATGTATTTGTAAAAGTAGTTAAAATAACTGGAACAGAATAATTATTTATAGAAACTCCACCTATTGCATAATTAGTAGCTGTAGTAGTAAATGAACAGGTATTTGTACTAGAATTTCCAATTACTGCATAATTTCCATTATTTACCATTACATTAAAACTTGGAGTGAGAGTTGAACCCGCAGAAGCAGCAACACAATAATATAAATTTGCTGTAGTTAATGTTATACTCTTTGCTTGAGCACTATTACTCCCAACAACATTTGCTCCGACCTGTGAATATATATTAAATGTAGAAATTAACAATAGAAAACTTACTATAGCAAAATATAATATTTTTTTTATTCCCATGAAATATTAGGAAACATTATCCAATATAAAATTATGATTGCTAATAACCTTAATCATTTATGATAATCGAACCCGGGCCCGGGGGGATTCGAACCCCCGATCTTCGGGTTAAAAGCCCGACGCTTTACCAGACTAAGCTACGGGCCCAATAATATTTAATTTATATTCATGATTCTTATATAAATTTTTCATTATCCATATAAGGATATATAGTTTATAGATCCATTAAAATATTGAAAATAATTTAAATATACTGTTGGATAAATATTCATTAATATATTTGGAAGACCAACAATTTTATTCCCATTATATAAGTATAATACTGTATTATAATTATTTATAATTAAAAATTTTTCATTTGTATTTATATAAATACTAGAATTTCCAATTAAATTAAAATTACAATATAAGAAAGTTCTTGTATATACACTAAAAAATGAAGAACTTAAATAATTATTGCAATTATAATATGCAGAATTGTTTGTTATACTAATATTTTGTATTGTTCCATATATATAAACCTGTAAAATTGATGATACATTTATATTAGAGTTCTGAATTATTTCTATATTATTTGAACTCATATTATAAAAAAACTCTATACAATTATTGCAAATATATGGGTTTGTGGATAAAAATATAACATCGGGAGTATAATAATATGAAAAAGAAAAATCTGTATAATTGTATACTATTTGAGGATCATAAAATTGAGAAAAATAAAAAGAACTAATATATAATTTTTGATATTCAGATATTTTATATAATCCAGTAGAATATTGAGATAATCCACTAACTATATCTTGATAAATATAAATTATAATGTATAAAAATACAGCAAGTGTAATTAATACTTCAATCCAACTTTGAGACTTCATATTGTTACATTAATGTTTTGCTTTTGTATATATCTTTTTCCATTATAATTCAATATTGCTTCTATAATATATGTACCAGTACTATTTAATTCAATAGACTGAGAATAGTATCCATTCTGTAATATTTGAAAATTCTGATAAACATAATTTCCAGTTGAATTTATTACATATATTGTTAATGGGGCATTTGTTATTGGTTGAGCATCAATATATCCATACACTTGTATATTTATTGGTGTATATACATAAGCAGTTGTTGGAAAAACTTGTAAATTAAATGTTACAAAAGAGGGTAGAACAAAAATTACTATAGATAACAATCCTATTAAATTATTTATTGCTAAATGCTTTACTGAAGATTTTATTTTTCCACTTTCAGCAATACCCATTATAATTGATGCTGAAATTCCCACAAAAATTATTGATAAAGCTGTAATAAACTTTAACCATGAATAATTTATTTGAGAAGAAAAGAAATTAAAAGATGTATGAACAGTAGAAACTGAAACTTGACTTATTATCAACGGTTTAATTGTATTTAATATAGAAATTGATAATCCAATAAATATAACAAATATAGCATATAAAACCATTATTTGCTGTGATACATATGCTCTCTTTAGCCCTTCCAATTCCTTTACAGATTCTAAATCATTATATAACCTTTTTAAAACCTTTGAAATATCACCCCCACCCTTATATGTTTCTAATATTACATAATTAATCATCTTTATATTTGGAAGCTCATCAAAATACATATTAAATAATGTAAATGCTTTTTCAAATGGCATACCCCAGGCAATCCAATTATATAATTTTTTAACTAAAAAAGATAGATATCCCAAATCTACTGAAGATAGATATGCCAGAGCATCCAATAATGTCATTCCAGATGATAAACTTTCAGATAAATAAGATAAAAAATATGTATAGTTATTAGAAATATTTTCATATATTTTACTTTCAATATATTTGTAAAATAAATATGGAACTCCTCCTACAAGATATATAACTATTATTAATATTGAAAATGTTACATAATTTTCATATAATTTAAATATTATTCCAAATATTCCAATAATTGATGCAAATAAAATAGATATATACAATATAAATCTATCTTCCTTAATATATAAACCAAAAACTTTTATCTCTTTATAATGTAGTGGATCCTTTATATTGAAAATTTGGTCTATAAACCTTTCAATTAATCCTTTCTGATTTACCTTTTTATTATATGTATTAGTTATCATTATACTTTTAATTTTGGATGTCAATATTTAAATATATGGTTAGTATATTTGATCAATTTTTTAGTGGTATAGAAAGAGATCTATTAATAATTAATTCTAAAGAAGATCCTTCTAAATATATATATAAAGCTAAAATATATTCAATAGGAATATCAATATCTTTATCAATATTAACATTTTTTTCTCTTTTAATATATAATATAAAAGTATATGGATCTTTTAATCCAATTTTTCCAATAATATTTGGAACATTTGCTGGTGTCGTTGGATTTTTTGGATCTCTATTATTATTTAAGAAATATCCTTCAATTGAAAAACAGAGTAGAGCTAGAAAAATAGATAATTCTTTATATTATGCTGTATTATATATGGCTTCTTTAGTTTCTTCTGGTGCAACTCCAAAAGCATTATTTGAATTATTGTCAAAATATGGTGAATTTTCAGAAATAAAAAAAGAAGCATCTGAAATAATATACTTAATAGATACAGTAGGATTATCATTACCGGTAGCATTAGAAAGAAAGGCAGAATATTCCCCATCAAAGAAATGGGCTTCAATATTAAATGGAATGAAATCAATAATAGTTGAAGGTGGAAATCTTGAAGAGTATTTATATAATGAAGCTGAGAAATTATTTGATGAATATAAAAGAAAAATAATAGAATATTCAAACAATATGCAAGTATTCTTGGAAATATATATAACATTAATAATTGTTGGGGTTATATTTATAATTATATTAACTACATTAATGGGATCCATTTCTGGAACAAGCTTTCAATATATAGAATTTCTACAATTAATGAGTATATTAATAATATTGCCAATGGGTACAGTTATGTTTATTATATTACTAAAAGCAATTAGCCCATTTGAAACATAGTATAATTTTATCCTGCACTAATATTAAAATTATATATATTTAAAATATTCTGAACTAATTGATTATCATTTATCACTTTAATTTCTCCATCTTCTAACCCGCTTTTAATTATATCTATAAAATTTCCATTTTCATATTTTAAATAATTCAAAATTCTTTCAGATATTGAATATGAAAGATAGATTATCAATGTATTATTTATATTATTTATATATGAAATTGGTATGTTTGTAATTCCATTACTGGTAAATACAAAGGCTCCACAAGAATTACCTACACATAATATAAATGAATATTGTGGATATATTATATTTAATTTTGTATAATATAATTTATAATTTTCCATATATAGAGAATTATTTAATAAATAACTATCTACTTCACTAATAAATTCTATAGAGCTATTTGGATTAGTAAAATTAAGATTTTTTTGATTAAATACACCATTTATTGACATTCTAATTATATCATAAGTTGTTAAATTTAATTCATAATACCCAATTTTAGTTTTATTATCTGAAATATTATAAACATATGGTAATTTAAGAGAATATACTGGATAAAATAAATATCTATATATTATTGAAGCTAAAATCGTAAAAATTGAAAATACTATTAAAAAAATCAAAATTTTATCTTTAATAGATGACTTCCTCAATATTCCTCTCATAATTATAGATTTCTTCTGGCTTAAATATTATATATATTTCTCTTTCTGCATCTTTTTCAGTTTCTGATGCATGAACAACATTCCTTAAAACAATCTTATTCCAATTTGCATAAGCTATTGATACATGAGCATAATCACCCCTAATAGTACCTGGTGGGGCTTTTAAAGGTTCTGTTGGTCCAACTAATTTTCTAACTTCTTCTACACAATTAACTCCTTCTAATACCATAGCAACTACTGGACTTGATGTTATAAAATCTATCAACCATCCTCTTATTATACTACCAATTTTCTTTGGATCATCAGTTCCAAATTCTTTTATAGGATCCAATCCCATCTCTTTATATCTTGTTATTGTCTTATTTCCAACACTTTCCAACCATTTTTCATCTGCATAATAGAATTTTTCTGCCTGTTCCCTTGTTAATTTTATCATTTTTAATCCTACAATTTTTAAACCTGCTTTCTCAAACCTAGATATTATTTCTCCAATAATTCCTCTTTTAACACTATCTGGTTTTAATACTACTAATGTCTTTTGTATTAAATGTTTTCCATTCATGTTTTATTATAAAATACTGTCCATTTTAGCTTTTTATTATCTCTTTTCATTTCCCAATTTCTAATACACTTTCTTGAACAGAAATATAAAACAGTACCATTATTTAATGCATATATAATTCCAGTACCAGGTTCTATTTCACTTCCACAATATGAACACTTATTCTTAACAACCATCTTTAATCTTTCTTTTCAATTGGCATGGCCGATATTTCTGTTTCCCTTAATAATATTATATCCCCCTTTCTAACAGGTCCTATTACATTCCTTCTAAGGATTTTTCCAGAATCTGGCCCATCAAGTACTCTTACAATAACATGAGTAGCTTCACCCCTCATACCAGTTCTTCCAACAACATCTAATACTTCTGCCTTATATCCTTTAGTCCATGTTACAATATTTTCCTTTACAACATTTTCTTCAGCATTTCTTATACCTTCTTCACCCACTTTTGATACAACTTTTCTAGGCATATTGTAAGTAATTATAAAATAATTTTTAAATCTTTTATTAAAATATGTAAAAATGACATCTGAAAATTCTAATTTAAATAATAATAACCAAGAAATAAAAGTTAATAGAGTAAGAAAGATATTATCGAAGAGTATATTTATAGATATATTAATAATTATATTTATATTCTTATTTACTTTAGGATCAAAAGGTTTATTAATGAATTTCTTAGGGAATTATTCTTTAGTAGGACCTGACGCATATTTAATGTTTAAATATTTTGAATCTTTAGTATTTAATCATACAGTAAATAGTTTTACATATAATTTGGATTATCCACTACCATTTTATTTATATAATAAAGATCTTGTATCATATTTGGCATTTTTATCATATTTAATGTTCCAGAATTTTGGTAATCAAATTATTACATTATTAAATGTTTTACAAATACATCCAGCATCAAATATTATTTTATGGTTAGCAGCAGACTTTACCAATGCATATGTACCAGCAATTGCTTCAATTATATTCTACTTCTTAGCAAAGAACATATTAAAAGATAAATATTTGGCACTTTTTTCTTCTATGATTTTTGCTATAAACCCATTTTTGACAACAAGATTAATTTTATTTGATACAGAATTGGGAGCAGTTATTTTCTTAGTATTATCTTTTTACCTTATAATTAAATACTTTAATGCAAAACCTGAGAATAATAAATACAAAAAATTATTCTTAATTTTTTATTCAATTATTAGCTTGATAATATTTTATAAAACATCCCTATTGCCAAATCCTGATGTATATTTAACAATTGAATTATTCTTATTTTTCTTTATCTTATTATTGTTATATCCAATATTCAGAGGTTCAAGAGCATATTATTTAACATTATTAATATTTACTACAGCATTAACTAGAAAAGGATGGGGTGGATGGATAATAATACCAATTGTATTTGGTTTAACATTATTAATTAGATATTTCTATGATAGAGATTATAAAGATATATATTTTTACTTACCATATATTGGATTTACTGGAATATTAGATAACTTATTAGTACCAGGATCTCTAGGAATTAATTTATTTTTAAGTTATCATAATCTATTTTTAGAACTTTCAATGATCTTAATATTTTTATATGAAATATTAAAAGATAATAAAATACTGGAAAAAATTACTGAAAATATGACATTCGTTATAAAAAGATATATTAAAGATGATAAATTGATAAAAAAAGTTACAATATTCCTATTAATCTTTATCATCTCTTTACCATTTTTAATTGATAAATTAGTTACATCTTTCTTATATAATCCATTTACATATTCTAGAATGGGCTCTACAATTGCAGAATTTCAACCAACCACTGCAGGATATTATTTAAGTTTGTTTGGACAAATAGGAGTAATATTAACTTATTTGGGTTTAGGATATTTAATATTTGATAAAAATAAATCTAAAAATCTTTTAATATCACAATTTTTATTTATATTTATATTAACTATATCAGAATTACTTATTGGTCCATCCATATATCTTTTAATATTTTATCTATTGATCTATTCTATATTTATAATATCATATAATAAAGAAAATAATAAATATGATGTTATAAAAACAATATTTGAAATATTTACATTATCAATTGCCATTCAATTTATAGTATTTTCAGATCTAGTAATTAATGGTATATTTGTAAGTATATTTATATCCTGGATTACTTTTTTCATTTTAGTAGTTTATATTTCTTTATTCAATAGAAATCTAAGTGATGAAGAAATCTTTGTATTATCATTATCATTTATAGCACTTATTGTAGGAAAATATATATATGAATTGGTTTATTATAACGGTTTAGCTATTCCATTATTATATATATTTGGTATAGAAATATTCAATTTATTTAAGGATGAATTTTCCAAATTAAAGAATATTATAAAGGAAAATCTAATATTAATATTATTATTAATTTCATCTATTTCAGGAATTTCCTTATATATATCAACAGGAATATTCTTATTCTTAATTCCAATAGTATTTTTAGGAATATATATTTTATATGAATATATATTAGATAAGAATTTAGAACTATTTAATTTATTTAAATATAGTTTAATTTTATTTACAATATTTGGTCCTTTATTTTCTATAAGCAATAAAATCTATGGATATCCTGGATATATAATAAACTATTTTTCAAGTGCTATTCCATATGGAACTCCAAATTATGAAATAGCTACTTTCTTATGGATAAATCAAAATACTCCACAAAACGCTATTATAAATTCTTGGTGGGATTATGGATATTATATTTATGTATTGGGAAATAGAACCGCATGGATAAATGGTGCAAATTCATATCCATACTGGAATCATTTAATGGGTAGATACGGATTATCTTCAGATAATATAACACAAACATTACAATTATTCTATGTGCATGCTGATTATAATTATCAAACATTTAAAACATTAGAATTGTTCAATGAAAATTCCATATTTTATAATTATTTATATAAATATTTGGGATTTAATGAAAGTGAAGTAAATGAAATTGAAAAATTAAAAGATTCGTTAGGATACAACAATTGGATAAATCTATTATATCAATTTAATGGATCTCCAGAATCAATTGCATCATATAATTTAACTCAACAAGATATAGAACTATTAGAAAAATTGTATAATATGAATTATTTGAAACCGGCATATTTATATATAGATCCTACAGATATAGGAAAATCATTTGCTTTCCAATTTTTAGGATCAAATGAAAGTTATGATAAAGAGTCATGGATATCTCAATTTATATCTGGAACAACAATAAATCCTGGACCAACAATTCCTTCAGTATATTATGATGGATATTATATATTTGCAACAAATAATAGTTTATTCTACTTTGGTCAAGAACCATTGGATCAAGATTTAAATATTAATGGAACTATAATAAATAGATGTATATATGTACAGAACCTAGGTATAATTAACCAAAATAGTTGTGGAATAATAACTGGAGTTCAATTATTATTTAATCAATCTATAGTAGAAAGATCTGGAATATATCAAACATTAAATGTAAACAATATTAATCCAAATAATCTAATAGGAGCATATGTATATATATATTATCCATTAAATAATCAACAATATGTACTCTCATTAAAATATGTAGATATAGATGGACAGTTAGTTACATTTAACAATTCTCAATATGGTGGATTATTATATGTAACTCCATATTATTCATTATTACAGCAAAATAATCCATTAGGATCATTCCTATATGCATATTTTATATCACAAAAAGCTACCCAATATGATTGGGTACAATTATATTTCTTAAATAACAATTATAATGGAACATTTAATCTTGTATTTTATTCAAATGAATTATATGGCCTTCCATCAATAATATATTATGATATTCCTCCAGCAAAAGTATGGAAAATTAATTTCCCAGAGAACTTTACTGTTCCAGATTATTTATATTGTATATATCTAGCAACAAATATTCAACAAATAAATGAGTGCGGAAAAATATATAATTTAGCCTATTATGAAAATTTAAAAGATTACTATAATGTATAAAGAAATTTTAATTGCTATATTACCATTAATATTATCTTTTTTTGTTTCATATTATTTAATAAAAAAATGGATACCAATTGCCCATAGAGAAGGATATGTAGGAAAAGATATGAATAAGTATAATAAACCAGAAGTAGCAGAAATTGGTGGTTTATATGCAATAATTGGTATAATATTTGGAATATTATTATATATTGGATTAAAAGTATATATATTGAAAACTACAGAGGATTTGGTAGAAGTATTTTCTATATTAACATTATTATCATTAACTACAATATTAGGATTATTTGACGATATATTAGGATGGAAAAAGGGATTAAAACCTTTGCAAAAAGTATTTTTATCATTTATATTAGCATTACCATTGATTATAATATCTGCAGGTAATTCATATGTTAATTTACCATTTATTGGGGAAGTAAACTTTGGAATATTATATCCACTATTAATAGTACCAGTTACAATAATGGGTACATCTAATGCATTTAATATGATTGCTGGATATAATGGTCTAGAAGGATCTATGGGTATTTTATTAATTGGTGCAGCTGGACTAGAATCATATTTAACTGGTAATTATTATTTAGCAGAAATATCATTAATAACAACATTTTCAATAATAGCATTTCTAATATTTAATTGGTATCCATCAAAAGTATTTCCAGGAAATTCATTTACATATGGTATCGGATCTCTATTTGGTGCAATAGTAATATTAGGAAACCTTGAAAAATTTGGATTAATTTTATTCACACTATATTTCTTAGAATTAATATTATTTATAAGAGGATTATTAAATCATGTATATAAAGAAAACTTTGGGATACCTGATGAAAATAATAATTTAAAAGAGCCATATGATAAAATATATAGTATTACACATCTTGCAATTAGAATAAATAGAAAGATATTTAAAAGAGCGACGGAGAAAATGGTGGTATATACAATAATTTTATTACAAATAATAATAACAATATTAGCTTTCTTATATGGATAATCTAATTTATATTTTTTTTAATAAAGATGCAAGAAAATTATTTTATAATATTAAAATACTAAATAATTTTTGCCAAAAAAATAATTTAAACCTAATTTGTATAACTTATAAAAAATACAAAGATATAGCACTAAAAATAAAAGAAAATTATAATTTAACATTTTATTTATTAGATAATAAAAAGGACATTAGAAAAATAAAAATTGAAGGAAATAATATAGTAATATACAATAGTATAGATAAAAATATATATGATATAATATATAGAAAAAGAAAATTTAAAGATGGGTTTATTGGTTTAATAAGAGAGAATTTTATAATTTTCCATCTAATAAATCCATATATAATATTTGGAAAAAACATTAAAATATATGAGAATTTTTTATTAACATATTTTGGAAATAAAAAATTCTATATAGATCAAAAATATAAAATTAACAAATTCTTCTTAGAAGAATTATATATTAATTTGATAATATACTATGATAAAATAATTAAGATTTTTAATAAGATAATGAATTTAAAATATTTTAAGGATTATATACATGAAAAAATAGGATTAATAATATACAAAGCCATCACTTTTCTATTATTAGTAATTTTAGCTAGAATATTAAAAGATACATTCTATGGAGCCTATGTATCAATATATAACTTCTTAGGATTAATTGGAGGAATAATTGGATCATCAAATATAATATTAACAAAATATCTATCTGAATATAAAGATAATAAATATATTAAAATTGATATATATTTAAAAATTATTTTTTCAATACTTATTCTACTAATTATTTTCTTATTTCCAAATTATTTCTTATCTACAACTTTTTCTGGATATAGTTTTTTAGATATATTAATTATATATATAGCCGCAATATTATTATCTTTAATTGGAGTTTATCTTTCTATATTTTATTCACAATTAAATATAAAATCTGCTAAAAATCTATATATATTAGAGGCTTTACTTAAATTTATTTTCATAGTTTCTTTATCAATTATAATAAAAAATGTTGGCTTTATATTTGGTTTATTTTTAACTTATTTTGTTTTAAGTTTTGTTTATCTTTATAAATTAAAGAAAAATAAAATTAATTTTGTATCAATATTAAAAGAAAAAATTAATTTTAATGATTTTAAAAAATATCTAAAATCTACCATACTTATTAGTTTACCAGTAACTTTACTAAGTTTATATTCTTCAATAGATATACAAATATTAAGAACATTTACGGACTACAATACTGTTGGAGAATTTTATTCTGCATTGATAATTGTTTACACATTATCTGGAATGTTTACTGTAAATAATATAACATTGCCCAGAATATTAAAATGGGAAAAAGAAAAAGTTATTAGAAACTTGCATAGATTGCTATTAATACAATTTCTAATTAATATTATATTAACTGGATTGCTTATATTGATTGGTCCTTATATAATAATATTTATATTCGGAAAAAATTACCAATTATCAGCAAATATAATAAAATATCTTTCAATTATTTTGGTAATAAATTCTCTTAATATATATACCTTAATATTGTATAGAAAAGATATGGAAAAATATTATCCAATATATGCAATAACAACCGCCCTACTTTCAATAATTACTGATATTATATTAATATCAAATTTCAAATTATATGGAGCAATTGCTTCAGCAATATTAGCAAATGTATATATTGGATTAATAAGTTATATTATATATGAAACAAAATTCCATAATATCCCTTCCTGATCTATTTTTAGATATAATTACAAAGAAAATAGATATAAATAAAAATACTGGAAATATAAATCAAGAGATTAAATTAAAAATTGGAGGAAATGCTGCAAACTTTTCAATTGCATTAAGTAAAATTGGGATCAAAAATAAATTAATAGCTGGATGTAATAAAATTTCAGAATTAATATTTAAACAATATATAAAAGATAAAAAATTAAAGATAAGATTTTTACCAATATATACAGATATTTCTATTACTATTAGTTTGGAAGATAATGATAGAATTATGATAACAGATCCAAAGGGTATTCAAATTGGAATTAATGAAATAAAAAAATATGAAAAAGTATTAAAGAAAACAAAATATATATTCTTTGGAAATTGGAATAATAATAAAAAGTCCAATGAATTATTAGAATATATAATTAATTTAAATAGAGATGCAAAAATATATTTGGATATAGGAGATCCTTCAATAAATATTGAAAATTTAAATGAATTAATTAAAATATTAAAAGAAAATAGAATATGGGTTTTAAGTTTAAATGAATATGAATTAGAATATTTAGGAAATTTTCTTAAATTGGATTATAAAAATTTATTAGATTTAGCAAATAAATTATATAAAATATTAAATGTAGAACATCTAGATATTCATTCTCCAGATTTTATTTATTCTTTACCATCAAATGTATATATAAAAATTGAGAAAGTTAAACCAATAATATTAACAGGTGCAGGTGATACGTGGAATGCAGGAAATTTTTATGGATATTTAAATAATCTAGATAATAAAGATAGATTATTATTTGCAAATGAAATTGCTAAGAAATATATATTGAATGAATTTTAATCATTTTTATTAAAAACGCCCCCGCCGGGATTTGAACCCGGGTCACGGGATCGACAGTCCCGTATGCTGCCACTACACCACGGAGGCTTAATATTCTCTATTATTTAATATACTTTTAATTTTTTCTTTAATTTTATTAAATATTTCTTCAGAATAAAATTTCTTATATTCTCTTAATAAATTTATTAATTCTTGATCAATATCAATTATTTTATTATCTATTAAATATTGTATAAACTGAGTTAAATTTGAAGGATTATTTTTTAATCTCGCCCTTTCCCAATCTATTAAATAAATTTTATTATCCCTAATAATTATGTGTTCATAAGGTCTTCTCATTTCTTCTTTTTCAATTTTTAATCTATCTAATAAAAACAAAATATCTAAAATATTATCTAAATATTTTTTCCTTTCTTCTATATCTAAATCTTCAAATTTTTTTCCATTAATATATTCCATCTCTATTTCCAAATTTTTATCATTATAAGAAATAATCTTTGGAACAAAACCATAATTACTTAAAATATTTAAAAAATATTTCTCCTTTTCATAATTTTTATATAATTTATCCTTAAATTTTTTTATTATTGTACCATTTTCTGTTAAAAAAATTTCAGAATGCCAACCTTCATCAATCTTTTTCATTCAAATATAAAGTTAAAATCTTCAAATAATCTATATTTCTTATTATTCAATTCTTCCAATGGTTTTTCAAGCTCTTCAATTAAATTATATAATTCTTCCTCTTTTATTTTCTTTTCCTCAATATTTTTACTATTTATATTATAATATCTTATTGAATATATATTATCATTTACTTCTTTTTCTCCAATATATATTATAATATATGGTTTATATGTTGATTCTAATATTCTTGTCATATTACTCAATTGGGTTTTTGTAGTTTCAATATTTACAACTCTAATTTCTTTATTTTTTAAATTATTATAAATTTTCATTGCATATTCTTTTATTTTATTATCCTTTTCTTTATCTCCAGTAAATATATCTAATATTGCAACCTGAATTGGTGTTAATACAAATGGTAACCTTCCTTTAAATGATTCTAAATATGCACCAATGAATCTTTCTATAGATCCTAAATATGCTCTATGAATTATATATAAATTATCTATTCCGAAATAATCTTTTACTAATTCAATAAGTTTAAAGTTCCTTGGTAAATTAAAATCTAATTGTATAGTACCCAATTGCCATTCTTTTTCCCCAATTTTTAATGTAAAATCATATTTAGGACCATAAAATGCAGCTTCTCCAATTCCTTCATAAGTAGAGAAATTATATTTATTTGCTAATTTATTTATTACATTTCTCATTACATCTTCAACATATTCCCAATCTTCTTTAGAACCTGAATATTCATTCATTTTATTTGGATCATGTAAACTTAATCTTACCTTAAATTCCGATGCTTTTAAATTTATATTAAATACTTTCTCATATAATAAGATCATTTCATCCATTAACTTTTCAATTTCCTTTTCCAATAAATTTGGAGTAATAAATATATGGGAATCGTCTTGTGTAAAAGATCTTACCCTTAATAATCCATAAACACTTCCAGAAGGCTCATATCTATGTACAGTACCCAGCTCAAATGTTCTAAATGGTAATTTTATTTTTCTATATTTTTCTAATAAATTAATGAAAATTAATATATGATGTGGACAATTCATTGGTTTAATTGCAAATTCTTCATCTTCTATATTAAATATATACATATTTTGTTTATAATAAGATAAATGACCAGAAATTTGATATAATAATGTATTTGTAATAAATGGGGTTCTTACCAAATAGTATCCCCTTTTAACATGGAAGTCTGTCAATATTTGAGATAATATATAATATGTTAATCCACCACCCAAGGAAAATAATTGTAGACCTTTTCCCAGAAGGTCACCAAAATTCCTGTTTAACTTTTCTACTCTCCTGTCATGTTTTACTAATATATCTATTTCATCTCCAATATCTATATGATCCTTTTCCATTAAAAAAATATGAATTAAAAAGTTTTATAAAAATAATTCATTTATTTCATAATAGACTATATCATTTTCTATATCAATTATTGCCAATAAAATTTTATTTAAATTCTTTGAATCCATAAAATTTAAAATATCTTTAATATACAAGAATTCATTTTCATATATTGGATAAACATAATATAATATCTTTTCTTTTTTATAATCTGTATATAAAATAATTGAGTCATTTTCTATATCTAGATAATATCCCTTATTCCTTAAATCCTCAAATACATAAAATTTTTTCATATTTAATATATTTTTATATTTTTTAATAAAATCTAAGAAATTGTTTATTCCTTCTAATTTTATCCATCCTTTTTTTATACAATATAAAGCCTCTTCTGGTTCTAAAATAATATAATCTTTATCCATCTTTCCAATTCTTCCTATTTTATCATAAAATTCTTTATTTAAAATAAATTTATTATTAAATTCTCTAACTATAATTTTTTCCATCTTATTTCCAGAAATCTATAATTATTATCCTTTACGCAATATAAAATTCTTTTTCTAGTGCTATGTGCAACTCTATTTTTTGCTAAAAAATCATATATATCTATTTTTTCATTAATATTTATTGGAATAGCAACCCATTTTGAATGTTGCTTAATATCTTCATATATTCTAAATATACCACCAAATTTTAATCCAGTTCCTAAATAATAACCTTTCTCCCTAAAATATTTATATATATCGTAATATAACTTAATTTTTTCATCTTTTAAAAAATAATTTATATCTAATTTATTATTTTTCTCATCATAAACTTCAATTTCATTTTTTTCTAATAAATATAAGACTTCATAGAAATATAAAATCTTATCTTCTGATAAAAATACTTTATCTTTATATAATACTCTTTTCATCTAAATCTTAAATTATAAAAAACACATAAAAATGCCGCCGGTGGGACTTGAACCCACGACCTGTGGATTACAAGTCCACCGCTCTACCAGCTGAGCTACGGCGGCAATAAAATATAAGATAATAGAAAAAAGTTAAAATCTTTAACTTCCTCCTAGAGAAACTACTGATTGAGATAGAACAGCTGGTATAGCTCCACCATATTGCGATGTATATCCATTTACTGGTGTTATTTGTATATTATAATTTTCATTTACTGATAATCCATTAGGTAAATAATACATTATCTCATATAGTTCTCCAGTTGTTAAATATACACTTTCCTGACTTACAGATAATCCAATTATTGCATATGGATTTTGAATTCCAGCTTCATTCATTGATTGCAATATTTGGAATACTTGATTTATACTTAATGGATATCCAATTATTGAAGAATTTAATCCTATTGTACATGAGGTTAAAGTTCCATTTACATATGTAAAGTTTGTATATATATATTGATTTGTGAAATTATTTAATGTAGAACATACCTGTGAATTATTTATTGTTACATTTTGTACATTTACCTGATTATCAAACATAAATCCCGTTATTATAAAGCTTCCTCCCTGCAATACACCATATATTGCTGTAGGCTCATATTGTGAAGGTGCATATGAATATACATCTCCATTGCTATCTGTAATCAAAGTACTTACATATTCAAAATTAATTGGATTAGAACCTGGCATTAATGATACAACTGGTCCTAAGACAGTTATTTTTTGTAGATAATTATTTAATTGGCCACTTGATGGATCATATTGATATCCAAATACTTGTGTAATTTGCATACCTGTTGTTATTCTTTGTTCAGCTTGTGCACCTGTTTGTAATGCTTTTGATTGTAAAGAACTTGCAGTATATATTATTACACCGGCTGCTACTGCCGCTGTTACTATTATTGCTATTAATATAATTAATGTTGACAAACCAAACTGTGCCCTTACCATAATGAATTAAAAGATTTTAAACATTATAAATTTTACCTAAAAGGTAGTTATTTACTTAATAAAGCAATTGTTTCCATATGATATGTATGTGGAAATTGATCAACCAAAATTATGTTTTCCAATTTATAATTTCCTTTATTTATTAAAATATCTATATCCCTCTTTTGAGTTTCTGGATAACAAGAAACATAAATTATTTTCCTTGCATTGGATTCTAATATTTTTCTTATTACTTTTTTATTTATCCCTGGTCTTGGTGGATCTACAATTATTTTATCTGCATTTATCTTTTCTAAATCTTCTACATTAGATAACAAAAATTTCACACTTTTTACATTATTTATTTCTTTATTCAATTTAAACATTTCAAAATTTTCTTTATTATTATCTACACCATACACATAATTAGAATATTTTCCGATTTCTATTGCATAAAAACCAGAGCCAGAATATAAATCATAAATTATATCATTTTCATTTGGATCTGTAAATTCTCTTACATATTTTAATAATATCTCTGCAGTATAACTATTTGGTTGATAAAAACTATTTGGTGAAATATAATAAAAATTATCTAAAGCTTTTTCTTTAATATATCTTTCTCCGGATAATAAATAATTTATATTTCCATATGAAACATCTGAAATTGTACCATTTATTGACCAATAAAATGAATTAATACAATCTTTAATTTCATTATAAAATTCTAAAAATATGTTTTTATAATATTCTGAATTATCTATTTTATAAGTTATTATATTTACCATTCTCTCATTTGTAAATTTTCCTTCTCTTATTACAATATATCTAACAAAACCTGTATGATTTTTTGTATCCCATGGTTTTAAATTTTTATTTATTATAAATTCCCTAAACTTATTTCTTATTATATTTGATTCAGAAGATTGTAAAAAACACTCATCAATATTTACATATGAATACCATTTTCCATATTCTTTTAACCCTACTTCATAATTAGGACCAACAACATAATCCATTCTATTTCTATAATAAATTATTTTTGGCGATTTTATAACTTCATCAGGTTCTCTTTTAAATATATCAATAAAATTCTTTATTTTATATTCTATTTGTTTATTATATGATAAATTTTGAATTTGACAACCACCACACTTTGGAAAATGCTTACATAGCATTAAGAATATTTAAAAATAAAATTTTAAAGATCAAAAATCTATTGATATGCTTGATAGCCCAAAGAACTACATGATGAATAACCTGTATTTGGATTTACAGAACACTGCATTATATCATAATATTGGGTTGGTGGGATTACTACTCTAAATCCCATTTGTAAATTACTTAAAGAATAGTTTATTGTTGCATTTAAACAAGGTCCTCCAATAATTGTTAAATTAATATTTGCTACTGAACGTGCTGGTATTGCTTGTCCATAACTTAATGTTTCATTATATGTTGCATCATATACAGATTCTGCTATACCTATATTTGCAGCATCAGCTACACTTTCAAATATTGGGGTTGTACATATTACATCACCATTTGGAGTTGTAAAGTCAATAAACCATCCATTTAATGGTATATCCGTTGGTCCTAAATTATATAATGTAAATGAAACCGTTGCTACACTTCCAAATTCTGAATATTCAACATCATGAATTGTAAATTGTGGTACTGCAGATTGTTGTTGATTTAATTGTAATTTTGTAATTGAATACCCAGCACTTTTTAAATAAACATCAACAATTATATAAGTACTTATTGAAGCTATAGCAACCAAAAATATAAAGAAAAAAAGCGATTGAAAGGCTTGTCCTTTCATTTTAGCCATATAGTATTACTGTTGGATATATCATTGCTGCCGGAGTTACACCTGATAGATCATATGGTTGTCCATTTGGTGGTATTATAGAGAATTCCCATGTTTGTGATGTTCCTAATGATACATTAGTATATACTAATAGAGCTGCTAAATCATTTGGTCCCAATACTCCATTATATAGTAATCCTGAATTATCTACTGAATCGTGTTGATCAATATAGTAATATCCTGTATATCCTGTTACTACTGAACTATTTGCTACAGCCCCTCCATATGCAAATATTTCTCTACCAGCTGGAGAATAGAATATTAATGCTGTTTGATTGAATAATATTGGCTGTGATCCTGGTGCTAATCTTGTATATACTAAGAATTCTTGTACTGTTTGTGATGTTGTATTAACATTTATACCTTCTACTCTTACAATTTCTACAGTTGTACCAGATGTTTGTACTGTTTGTTGTGCCGCAGCTGCTGCATGTCCTTGTGCACTAGTTGTTGCTCCAATAATAACTAATGCTGCTATTGCTGCTGTTAATGCTGCTGCTATAAATAATACCATTGCTGAAAAACCAGATCCTCCTTGACCTTTCATACCTTATTAAACACTCTTCCCATTTATATGAATTTGCTAATCAATAATGATAACTTTTGCCCCCGCCGGGATTTGAACCCGGGTCATAGGGACGAAAACCCTATATCCTAGACCAGACTAGACGACGGGGGCGTATTTATTTTACTTGTAAATAATATTATATAAAGTTTTATTTAGATTTTATAACAATGTTATGAATTTAAAAATATAATATATAATTTTAGATAATATGCAAGAGACAATTATAAGAGGTCCTTTGAATGAGGAAAAAATCAAAAAAATATCTGAAATATTGAATGAACCTGATTGGATGACAGACATAAGATTAAAGGGATTAAATTATTTTAATAAATTAGATTTACCAAAATTTGGACCAGAAATAAAAGATATTGATTTTGATAATATGATATATTATAGAAGTATAATTAAAGAAAATAAACCAAAGAGGTGGGAAGATCTACCAGAAGATATAAGAAATAGAATAGAAAAGTTGGGATTAAGAAAAGAATTTGAAAGAGAATTTTTATCTGGATTATTATATCAACACGATTCTTCTTCAATATATAAGGAAATAAAGAAATATCTAGATCAAGAAGGTATTATTTTTATGCCTTTATCACAAGCAGTAAGAGATTATCCAGAAATTGTAAAAGAATATTTTGGAAAAGTTATCTCTTTTGGAGATAATAAATTTGCAGCATTAAATACAGCAGTTTGGAGCGGAGGTGTATTTATTTATGTACCGGAAAATGTTAAAGTAGACTTCCCATTACAAGCATATTTTTGGATAGGAACAGAAAATCTTGGTCAATTTGAAAGAACTTTAATAATAGCAGATAAAAATTCCAGAGTAACTTATATAGAAGGATGTACTGCCCCAATATATAATATATCTTCATTGCATGCAGCAGTAGTAGAAGTTTTTGCAAAAGAAAATTCAGAAGTTACATATGCTACAATACAAAACTGGTCTAGAAATGTATATAACTTAGTAACAAAAAGGGCGAGGGTATATAAAAATGCTAAAATTAAATGGATATCTGCTGAATTTGGAAGTAAAGTAACAATGTTATATCCTGGATTAATTTTAGAAGAAAATTCTATAGGGGAAATTTACACAATATCAATTGCAAATGAAAATCAAACAATAGATACTGGTGGAAGAATATTGGTAAATGGAAAAGATTCCAGAGGATATATTTTAACAAAATCTATATCAATAAATGGAAAGGCTGTAAATAGAATAGATATAAAGATATTTAGTAATTCTGAAAATTCAAAAGTTATATCTAAATGTGATTCTTTGATAGAAGGAAATGGAATAGCGGAATCTATACCAAGAATGGAAATTTACAATAATAAAAATTATTATAATCATGAAGCAAAAACTGAAAAAATAGATGATCAAAAAATACTTTATTTACAAAGTTTAGGCATAGATAAAAAGAAAGCTAAAAGATTAATATATATGGGATTTGCAGATGATATTCTAAAAAACTTTCCACCCTCCTATCAAATGAGAATTAAAAAACTTTTAGAAATGGAATTAGAGGAAATTGGAGGATTTGGCTAATTACTTAAATAGCCAATTATATATTATTTTTATATCTCTCTTTATTATTCTTCTAGCCTCAAACTTCTTTATTTTAAAATAATCGGATATTTTTGCAAAACTCCATGATAATAAAAATTTTCCAATTAATAATTCCTCTTTATCTATCCTTGGTTTATCCTTTTCAGTATATAATAAATAATAGATATATAATAATTTTACAACATCTGCAGCAGCTTCATATGTCATAGGTGAAGATAAATAGCCTTCCAATCTTTCTATTTGATTATCTGTCAAATTTAATTTATAATGTGGTTTAAACTTATATGGCGTTTCTAACATTTTTAATATTAGTTCTGGAGGTAAATCAAAATATACATCTGATATCTGATTTATTAATCTCCATCTAAATTCATAATTTAACTTTTTAACTATTTTTTCCGATTCTTCATTTATTGGTTTTATTACTATACCAGAATATTCTCCAGAAACCTTATTTTTTTCTGGAGATAAATGAACTAATACAAAATTATTTTTTTGCCAGAAGTTTAATAATTCATAAGTTATGCCAAAACTAGAACCAATCCAATCATAATTATTTTCCTTAGCCCAATTATATAGTTTATCTAATGATAAAGATCCCAAACCCATACCTTGGATTTCTGGTATTGTAGCAATTCTAACAATTCTTAACCCCTTTAATTTAGCAAACTCTTTTATTCTATAATGTTTAACTATTATATCCGGTATTATATTTCCCTTTGGTTTATAATCTTTTAACATTTTATTAATTGTATCATCATCTATACCACCTTCATATGCAATGTGTATTCCATTTACAATTTTTCCATTTGATAATTCTAAAACAAAAGCATCATGATGTGGTGCATCAGCAAGCATTGCTATATCATTTGGTTTATTTTGATAATGCGCTAAAATATATATTCCAACAAAATTCTTTAATTTTGGATCATCGTTATAAAACCATTCTTTCATTGGTATCTTATAAAATCTTACATCCTTATTTTTTATTAACTCTTTATCACCATCATTAATTTCAGAAACTTCAGAATCTAATAATAATGTATCATATAACCATTTTTCAATTGGATCTTGTTCATTATATCTAATTGGCTCAACCATATTATATTTATATATCTTAAAATCATTCAAGGAATTTAGATATTTCAAAAATTTGACAGAAAAGGATCTACCAGCTCCTTCATATCCGTGAATTGTAGAAGAAAATACAATTTTATCATATTTCTTAGTATATTCCAATAATATATTTATACCAATACCTGCAGCTTCATCAACAAACAATATATCATATTTTTTTCCCAATATTTCAGATGGCTTTCTATATTCAATATATATTTTATTGTTTATTACTATCTTTCTCTCACTTATTTCCTTATATTTTATATTATTCTTATTTAATCCTAACTTTAAGAATTCAAATAATGTTTCTACATTATTAAATTCTGGTGACGTTATACCTATATCATATACTTTTTTACTATTTAATAATATTTCTGAGATTCCAGCAATTGCTAAACCAAGAGATGCGCTTTTTCCCCTTCCTCTGTCTGCAATAATTAAATATATTGATTTTTCATTGCTTAACAAATTTTCTAGAAGAGAAAGGACATTTACCTGATCTTGTGTTAAACATAATTTATATATTCTGTCCGAAAATTTTCTATTATCTGGCAATAATATTTTCTTTCTTCCTGGAGGATATGCTTCTTCTAATATACATTCATCATTTATTCCTTTTATTAATCCTTTCTCTATATCATATATAATTATATTATCATATTGAATTAATTTGTTCTTGAATCTATGTTCAAAATATTTTTTTACATCTTCTAATTTATATGGAGGGGTTAATAAATGTTCATGAAAGGTTGTATAATTTTCTTCAAAATGTTCAAAATCTTTAATTAAGAAAAATGCAATACCAATTCCAGATAAAGTTTCAATAATTCTACCTATATAATCTGGAGTTAATGATTTATACATATCTAAAATTAATATATCATACGTTTTTCCTAAAATTTTTTTAGAATCTTTATATTTAATTTTTTCTATATCCAAAAAATCTATCTTTTCTTTTAATTTTTGAAATCTATATAAATAATCTCCATTAAAATCTTCAGATATATATAAAATCTTTATTTTATCTTTAAAGTTCTTAATTTTTTCATAATATATTTTTAACAAATTTGATAAAATATCGAAATAATCATTACCAGATAAAACAACAATTCCTCTATGATTATTTCTAATTATTTTACATAATAATTTATTGTAATCATTTAATATATCCATATATAAATTATCAACCAATTACTTATAACTGTTTAAGAAAATGTTAACCTTTTGTTAAATTTGTATTAAACTATGTTAAAACATTAAAATATTTTGTTAATAGGATATTAAATAATAGATATACGATAGTTAAATAGTGTTAAAGTGTTAATAAAATATGTTAAATGAATGTTAAACTAAAGTAAATAATATCTTAATTTCATATCAAGTGATTTCAATAATTTTTCATCATCTACAAAAACTATAGATAATCCCTTTGATATTCCTCCAGAATATAATCTAGAAGTTCTTCCAGAAGCTTGTAAATATGTTTTAAGATCTACAATATTTAGATATATGTTTTTATTTTCATCTACTTCTATAGAAACGTCTGGATTTTCCTTTAATTTATCTAATATTTCTTTTCTATCAATATAAATTTTCAAAATATTATATAATGTTAATATATCGTTGGCAAAAGATTTTAAATATCCAACCAATTCTACCTTATTTCCATTTAAAAAATCAGAAATTAATTTTAAATCTCCAGAAGACAGTTTTTTCATATTTTTTCTTAATCTTGTAAGAATTTTTGTTATTCTATCTTTCTCTATCTCGGATATATATGGTAAAATTAGATTAGATAGAATAATTATATTAGTTATATTTTTTTCAAGATCTTTAATATTTATCTTTATCTTTGGTATACCTAAAAATATTGCATATTTTATTCTTTCTGGCATATTAATTCCTCTAGTTAATATTCCATATGGATCTGCAATACTAATTAAGAAATTTGTTTTTCCTTCATAAAAGTCATTTAATATGCTTTCAATTTCTCTTGCTTTTGTTTTTGAATATATTAAACCAACTTTTAAATTATTCGATATTAAATAATCATAAATTTCTTTCATATATTCTATTCCCTTTTCCTTCGGAACAAATATTAATCCTCCATCTTCTAACTCTTTTAATAAATTCAATAATTCCTCTTTTATATCTTTCTTAGGAATATAATATACATCTATAACATTTCTAATCTTTGAACTTCCAGTTCCAATGGTAAAGTTAGCTAATTCTTTATATAATCTGACTCTCTTTCCTCTTAAACTACCGGTAGCTGAAGATAGAACAATTAATCCATGATTTTTATTTTTAATTTCTAAAAATTTTTTATATAAATCACTATTAAAATCTAATTTACCACTTAATTTTAAATCTATTACTTTTTTAGCAACATTTATGTCATCTTCACTATAACCAATTAAAATAAACAGTTTCTCAATATTTTTTGATCCTTTAAAAAAAGAATCTACATCATCTATAAAAGCAATATCAAATTTTTTACCTTTTAATATATCAAAATTTTTAGTTAAAAATTGATTTGAAATAATTAATATATTAAATTCTTCATCCTTTATTTTTTCCTTAATTTCTTTTTTATTACTACCATAATATGCTATAAACTTTATATTTAGATTTAAACTACTTATAAATTTATCAAATAAATCATTAAATTGCTTTACAAGTAATCTTGTAGGTAATATTATTAATATCTTTTTATTATATTCACTAGAAAAGTAAATAGATGAAATTATAATAAATGTTGATTTTCCAACACCTGTTGGTGCTATCATAGAAAAACTATTATTTTTATATAATCTAATAAACCACATTATTTGTACTTTCCATGGATTAGATCCTAATAACTTTTTAAAAAATTCAGAAAATTTATTAACTTCTTTATATAAATTGTAAATATTTGAATACTCTTTTAATTTTCCTTTTTCATACAATTTTTTATATAAAAGTTCTCTAAAAGTGTTTTCATCCTTTATATTTAATAATTCCAATATTTCATTATCATCTAAATCATTTTCACAGGGAAGACCATTTGATAATCTATAGGAAGAAATTATATTGTTACAATTGAAACATAAATTCTTTATATATAAAGGAATGTAATCCATATTTTCTTTTATTTTAAAAATTAATTTAAAAATATTCTATTATGGATATATCGGATATAATTACTTACTTACAAAAGGAAAAAGAGAAAAAAACATTACAAAATTTACAAAAAGATTTCTATGTTAAAGTATCAGAATTATTAAAAAAATATAAAAAACAATTAGAAACATATAAATCTGATAGTAAAGAATATAGAGAAGTTATTGCAACGATAGATAGATTAAAAGAATCATTATCAGAATTAATTAATATAAGAATTAGCAAAATAATAAATAATACAGTATTAGAAGTTAAAGAAGATTTAAATATAATATCGGAAGATTCTTTAGAGGAGGAAGAAAAGATACTATATTCTCTTATAAAGAAGATATTAAAATCATATAAAGAAAATATACAAAACAAGATTATTAATGGAGAAGAAATTGATATTAACAAGTTCTTTTCAGATATAAATATGAATATTTCATTATACCAAAATAAAATAGATAAGAAGATTGTTATTATTAAAAATCAATTACCAAAGATTGTTGGCCCAAATGGAAAAATATATGGACCATTTAAGGTTGAAGATATAATAATATTAAGTAATAACTTTGCTGAAAAATTAGAAAATACTGGAATAGGAAAAATAATTAATTAAACTTATAAAATTATTTAATATAATTATCTTTAATGAAATTGCCAAAGACTGTTAATAAATATTGTCCATATTGTAGAAAAGTTACTGAACATAAAGTAATCATTATAAAAAGTGTAAAAGCTAGGACTGGTTTGGTTTGGGGTTCTAGAAGAGCTAGAGAAGGAAAAAAAGGTAGAGGAAATAAAGGAAAATATAGTAAGAGACCTCTATCACAAAGAAAAAGAGGTATTATAAAATCATCTAAAGGAGTTGATATAAGATTGGAATGCAATATATGCAAAAAACAAACTATATGGAAAATAGAAGGTAGATACAAAAAAGTAGAATTATCAACTGCTATAAAATGAGGTCAAAGCTATATTTTGAAGCATTTTCTAATGATAAAGATAAATTAACAGAATTTTTAAATAAAACATTTGAAGCAGTATCAAAATTCAAGAATTTTCAAATAATAGATAAAAAAATTGCTGATCCTATAACAAAAGATATAAAAACCCCTGACGGAAAAACTATAAGCGGCTGGTCTTCTTATTTAGAAATATATGCAGATTTCAAAGACTTTGATTCATTAATAGATTTTATACTATTTTATACGCCATCAAGAATCGATATAGAGGATATAAAAGAAATGAAAATTATAACAAAAGATAATGAAATAAAATATAACAAAGAGAAAATTAATTTATTATTAAATCAAATACCTCAAGCTATAAATATGAAAGTATCTGCATTATTGAATATATATCTTGCTCAATTTAAAAAGGATTCTAAAGGACCAGATAATCCAGCATTAACAAATTTAAAAATAAAATAAAATTTTATCCATAATAATATCCAGAACTTTTTTCCCTCTTCATTTTTTCTTCCTCCAATTTCTTAATCATATTCAAATCTTTTTCTATTCTCTCTTTTAATTTCTTGCCCTTTTCTTTTAAATCATTTGTATCAACTTGGAAATCATATAACTTGCCTAAAATTTCTAATGCCTTTGAAGCACCAAAATATCCATTAATTTGATTTGATAAATATGTTTCGACCAATAATAAGTATGCTGGTTTTTTAAATAGTTGAGAATAATATAAAAACAAACCACTCATTCCAATAACAGTATTTGATTTATATAAGTTTAGTTCTCCCAATTTTTCCTTTATCTTATTTATATCATAATATTTATTTAATGCAAATAAATAGTTTGGATTTTCCGGTTCTAATTGATGTGAACCTATTCCACCAATTATACTTATTTCCAATAAATTAAATTTACTTATTATTCTAAATAATCTATTCATAAATTTATATCTAAAGTATAATGATAATCCTGGATCTTCTAGAATCATTATCTGAAAATCTCCATATAATACTAGAAAATTATAGTTACCAATTGGAACAGAATATAATTTATAACTTATATTATCAGATATATATCCATCTTTATTTATTTTAACTACATCAGGAAAGAAATCTGTAATTATTCTCCCAACAACTTTTCCTCTGTAAGTTTCTATTAACTTTTTTCCAACTATTTTTGACAAATTTCCATATCCTCCACCTATTGAATAAAGAAAAACTATCTTATTCATATTTTTTATTTTTTCTTTATCAATTATGAATTCCATAATATATTATAATATATTATTTTTATATAAAGTTTCTTTTTTCATTTTTCTTCTATAATCACCCCACTTATCATCTGGAGAAAATTTGGGAGGTATTATTCTAGATGTTTTATTACCACAAATTGGACAGATTTCCTTAAATGTATATATTTTACAACTTTTACATTTTCTAATCTCTTTCATATTTATTTATTTCATAAACTATATTATAATTTTTAGCTTCCTTATTTATTAATTCTAACATTTCTTTTTCCTTTTTTTGTAGATCAGATGGACTAGTAGTAACATATTTTAACATGTAAGTAGGTGATCCCAGATATTTAATCATTATATTTAGATCCTTTATTTTTTTAAGAAATTCCTTCATTTTATATATTCCATCTCCATCTAAACAATATGCCTGCATTATATATGTAAACTCATATTTTGGTGGGTTTAAATAATTAATTATATATTTATATAGTAAATCAGAATATTTTTTACTTATTTTATATTTATCTAAAACACTTTTTCCATTTATATAAGCTTCTAAAAATACATTATAAAGTTTATTTTCCGGAACAATTTTAAATATTATTTCTTTTTCCAATTTACCCATATCTATATTTTCTTTCTCACTCATTATTTTCAATATATTATAAGCAACCATCTCCCTTTTATATTCAAAAATCTTTGCTTTTTGTTTATTTTTATCAACTCTCTTTAAAGATAAAGTAGCCAGCCTATTTTGCTCATCTACATCAAGTACCAAACATACAATCTTTTTACCTTCTCTAACTAAAATCCTTGGATTTGTAATTCTTTTATTTGATAATTCATCTATAGGAATTATTCCATTAAAATTCTCATATTCGTCTAAGCTAACTTTTACATCTACATCAGATATATTATTTACAGTACATATAACATAATCATTCACCTTTGGAGAATCTTTTCTCTTATACATTTTTTAAAATATATTAAAAATACTTATTAAATTTATATATTACTCTAGGTTTTTGTTACTGGAATATTATATATATCTTCTTCATAACAATTATATGAAAGATTCATTAAAACATATCCTTGCAATCCTAAATTTGAATTTATTAGATTTTGAATTTCTGGATTATTTTGTGCTAATTGTTGTATATTTATGCTACATGATATTGTAGATGAATTTATTTGAACATTTTGTGTTGGTGTACATGAGAAACCTTCCTCTCCATTTGGTATATTTATTTGATTTGCTGCAATAATATCTAATTCAGCATTTACATTAAAAGTAGCTTGATTATTAGAATATACATTACTGAAGCATCCAACAGAATCCTGGAAAGCTATTGAAAAATATATATTTCCATTAGTTTCATTCACATTAATATTAGAATATGTTGGTGTTATTGGAGATTCTGAATAATATACAGGTTCGCTTAATGTTATTGAACTATTAGAATAATTTAATTGTAATGGAATTAATATATTGGTAACAACATTTGATATGTTATATTCTACAACTATTGGTATTTGAGTAGGTACCACTTGAAGACCTGGACTCAGAGAAACTTCTATATTTCCAACAGTAGAATTTGAAGGAACAAGTTGATTAGAAGAAGAATTATAAACTGCTGGTTCTGCATTAAAGTTACCTGAGTAAGGAGAAGATAGAGCATAACTATAAACATAATATGAAACTTCTAATTGAGAATTAGACATTGTATAAATATTGTTGACATAAATAATAGGTAATTCATAATCTAAACCATTTGATTCACTATAATTTAAGGAGGAGGGAGCTTGAATATATAAATATATATTTCCGGGTTGATTTAATGCCCATGAAGGTTGATATAAATTAGAATTTCCACTATTAGAGAATCCAGAATTTCCAGATCCAATATTAACAAATGGACATGTGGAAAAATAAAACAGAGCAGTACCTGCAAATAATATTGGTAACATATATATAAATCTTCCAGACTTCATTAATTACATATTTACTTTATTAATTAAAAATTTTTGTGATAATATTAACCTGAGGTATTTGTATTATTTTGATTACTAGATGTGTATGTATTATTTAAGTTAATATTTCCATTTAATGCATTTTGAACAATATTATAAGCTTGCTGACTCTCATTGATAAATTGCATTGTTGCATTTTTGATGCCCTGTAATCCATTAATAAATTGTTGAAATACTTGACCTAAATTAACAGTTCCATTTCCAAGAGATATATTAAATTGGCTTAAAAATTGTTCAACTTGATTTGGAAATAATAGAACTACTATAATAAGAAGAAAAAATATTACTAATATAACTGTTCCAGCTCCTCCTCGCTTCATACAGTAAATTATAAATTTCTTTATTTATAAATTTCATAATTAATGTAGATATTACTGACAGTTATATGATACTTTTATCTTAACCACTCCAAACCATAAAGACGAATTTCCAGCAGAATTTATTTCATTCATTATACTTTGTATTTGAGGATCGGATTCTAATTGATTAAGATTAATACTACAAGAAACTGTAGCAGTAGGATTTAATTGTACAACTCCAATTGGTTCACAGGAAAGTCCATATTGATTGCCCTGAATAATTATAAGATATGACTGCCCTGGTTTATTTGTTATTGCATTATAAAGCTGATTAATTTCATCATATGTTATAAAATTAGAATTTCCAAAATAGTTATAATAAGATGATACTTCATTTGGGTTAAAAGAGTAGATACCCATATATAACTCGGGATCTTGAATATATATAGAATTTATAGTATTATTACATCCTCCAGAATATTCTAGACTGAATTGAAAATTTATATTATTTCCATTTTCATTTACATTTATATTATTATTAGTTGGAACTATTACTGGAGATAGTAATAAATTTTTACCATTAAAGGAGTAGATAGGACCAACAAAGGTTGATTCACTGCTAACACCAATATTAAAAGTATCTTCTGCATTAAAAATTGGTAAATCTATAACGACTGTGCTATAATTTTGATATGAATTGCCAATATTTAAAATTCCTTGTACTCCATTAATAAATTGTTGAAATACTTGACCCAAATTAACAGTTCCATTTCCAAGAGATATATTAAATTGGCTTAAAAATTGTTCAACTTGATTTGGAAATAATAGAACTACTATAATAAGAAGAAAAAATATTACTAATAAAACTGTTCCAGCTCCTCCTCTCTTCATACAGTAAATTATAAATTTCTTTATTTATAAATTTTATGATATCTGTAAATAATCTATCTTAAGGTAATTGTTTGTCTTTATTTCTAATATATTCTCTGGCAATAAACAGTTATATATATTTATTGCATAAGCCCCAACAGACGAACTTATATTATATATACAATTATTATTTAGTATAACTTCTCCAGATCCTTGACCAACTATAATATCTAATATATAATTTGTTAAATTATTTGGAAATGCTATATAGAATATGTTACTATTTGATTCTATATATAAATTATTTATATTAACTGGATATGATGATATTAAACTAATTGTATTTTCTCCAACATTTAAATATGGAGTTAAATAAAATAAATTAGAACAAGAAGATAAGGGAATTGATAATCCATTTACAATTAATTCTACATCTTGAGGAGAATATGGACAAAAATCATAAAACATATATACATCTCCAGATATATAATAATAATTAAAATTTAATGATGAAAATTTTAGATAATTTATATTTATATTATTCAATACGCCATTCCCACTAAATATTATACTGGATGGAGAAAATTCTATTTTTAACTCATTATCCCCATTATATAGATAATTTGGAGGGACAAAAATACTTATTTCACCATTTTGACATCCTGAATATACTTCATAATTATTTACATATATATTAAAGTTTCCATTATTACATGTAGAATAAGCAGTAATATTTATTCCATTATAATCATTGGAATAATAAAAATATAAGCTTTTACTAACTGTTCCATAAAATATGTTTGTTTCAAAATTTAAAGTTCCTAAATTAATATAATATTCTGGGATATAGCTTCCTATTGTATAATTACTTGCTATATAATAATAATTTTGGCTTGTTGATAATTGTATATTTTGAAAAACATATTGATTACTTATACTTATATTTGAAATATTTGAAGGAAAATATAATGTTATATTAGTTCCATTAATTAATTGTTGTATTAGATATTGTTTATATTGATATGGAAGAATTGCCCAATATACAAAAATTACTATACCTAATAATATGAAAAATATACCCAAACCTGTTGTTTGCAATTTTTTCATATTTTAATAAGATATTCTTTAATATTTATATTTTATACCTTAATTTTCCAACAATACAAAATCTATCAATTAATTCGAAATTATTGACATTATTATTTACAAAATATATTTCTGCATCTATTTTATCAAGAATATTAAATAAATTTATAATTTTATCAATATTGTTCTCTTCTTTCATTTTTTTAAAACATTCTTCAGAAATTAAAACATATTCTATATTATTATACATTGCATTATTATATACTTCATCATATCCAAATGCTACCATGTTTTTTTGCATTAAATATAATATTTCTTCAATTAATTTATTTATTTCTAATATTTCTAAATTTTTTAATGTTTCATAATATTCAGTTCTTCTAACAAATTCATATATACCATTTACACCTCCGTTAGACACTTTATATATTTTTATATTTTTTATATTTAATTTATCCTTTATATAATCATAAAATTCTTCAGGATAAAATAATGGACCAATTATGCATAGAAATTTAATATTATAATCTCTTAATGTATTTAAAAATTCTGAAAATATTTTATATAATTTTGCTTTTTCTTCTGAATCTCCTTTATTTATTTTATAATATTCTTCCTTTATAATTTTTATCCCATTATTTATTATACCTAAAGCTATTTCATTACTATCTATAGATATTACAAAAATATTTTCCCTTTTTCTAGAAGATTTTTCCAATATCTTTTCTTCATATTTCTTTATTTCTTCCTTTTTATATAATGTAAATTCTGTAGATATTCTTATATCAAATGTGTGATAATGACCAATAGAATCTTTATCGTTTGAATCAATTATTTTTCCAGAAACCCTTAGTGAATCTTTATATTCAGAAAATTTAATATTTTCGACCTCTATTTTTATCCTTATTTTTTTCTTTTCTTTTTCATTCTCAAATTTTAATGTTCTATAATCATATCCTTCTATTATATCCCCAACATTAATTATTTTATACAAATATAATAAATCTACTTCATCTTCTACCCTAATTTTTATTGTTTTCTTATCTATTATTTCATATTTCATATTAGTAATAATATTAAAGAAAGAAATATTGGGGGAATAAATGGTGCCCCTTCCTTTACTTTTACTTTTATATCATTATATTCTCCCAATTTTTTTAATATATTTATTTCTTCTTTTGAAAGACCAAATCTTCCAATAAACAATTTATTCTGGAATATATGATAAAATATTATGATAAATGGCATAGAATAATAAAAGAAAATTCCGTTTAAAAAATAAAATATTAATGGTAAAATTACAATAAATAAGATAATAATAGAATTTATTAATTTATTATTTCTCTTAAATTTCAATATATACTTATTTTCATTTTCATAAATGTCAAAATATTTTATCAATATTTCCCTATCTTCCTTCTTTATATTATTAACTTCTATTCCATCTTCTATCCAATCTCCCTCAACCAATTCATTTACATTTCTTATAAATGTTAGCTTTTCTTCCAGATCTTTTGATATATATCTAAATAGAAAATATGGTATATATACAAAAATTAGAGAAATTAATAGATAATAAATATTAAAATATAATAAGAAAATGTTTATAAAATATATAGAGATCAATATTAAGATAATATTAAGGATTGAAATATAATATTTTTTTCTATTTTCTTTATATATTTTGATAGCTTCTATATTGTGAAATATAAATCCAAATAATACTAGATAAAATAAAAATAATAACATCTTATATAGAGAAAAGAATGATAATAGAAAGAATATTGAAAAGAAAATAAACAAATCTCCAATAGCCAATAATCTAAATAAATATAGTAATACAAAAAATAAAAGAATAAGATATGAAAATATAAGGTTCTCTGGATAAATATTTTGAATAATTAAGTATAAAAAATAGAATACATTAAATATTAATAAAATATATATTATTATATCATCTACAGATTTATATTTTATATCCTGATATGATGAATACAATAATATTATTATGTCAAATATCAATAAAGGAAGTATTTCATTCATATAAAAAATAAAAAGTACAATTCTTATAAATAATTAATATGATGATGTGGACACAATCTGAATTAATGATGAAAGGAGTAGCTACTGATTTTTAAATTTCTATATATTAATATTTATTATGCCATTAATAATACCATCTCCAGAATATGCTAAAAGAAGGAAAATATTACAGATTGATAATAAAATTAAAAAATTGGAAAAAGATAGGGCTGGAAAGATAACTTTAGTATTAAAAAAGGAAATAGATTTAAACAATCTTAATGAATCATTAAAATTTATATCAATGTTAAAAGAATTGGAGGGAAGAAATTTCTTTGACGAATTATATATTGTTAAATCTGATAAAGTATTGGATTATTTAGATATAGAAAAAGGATTAGACCATAAAAATATAGAAAAAGAAAAACTAATAAAATTGTATGACATAATAAATAGGATTATAAATATAATAGATAAAATTAAAAAGATCTATTAGTATTTATATTCTTCTGCTTTTATATTTTTAGATAATAACAATCTCTTTATATTCTCTATATCATTCTCTATTATTTTTATTTTTTCTATTTCATTTATTATATATTCAAAATTGGCCAAATCAATAAAATTCTCTATTTTCTTTATTTTATTCATTAAATTTTCATAATCCGATAATACAGATTCCAATATATCTTTAGAATCATATAATTCTGCTTTTATCTTTCTCATTTCTTCTTTAATATTATTTAGATCTTCCTCCAATTTATTATATTTTTCATTAATTTCCTCAATTTTATCTATTTCATTTACTTTTGATCTTAAATCTACAACTAAATTATTTAATTCTTCAAATAATGCATATATACTATTTAGTCTATTTTCAAAGTTTATATATTTGTTATATAATTCTTCATAAGCTTTAAATTGTTTTATATTTTTAATATCATCATTCGTTAATTGTAATAAGTAATTCATATTACTTATTTTATTATTAATTTCAGCATATTTCTCTTCATATTTCTTTTCTATCTCTTCCAATTTACTATTAACATTATATAAATCTTTTTCCTTTATTTCATTTATCATTTCAGATATTTTATTATACTGTAATAGATCTTTAGATAAATTGTCTATTGTTTTAGATAATAAATTTGTTAAATTATCTACTTTTAGTTTTAAATCATTAAAATCATTGATATTTGTATATGAATCTTCTATTTTATTTAACTTATTGGCTAAATCTTCTATTTTATTTCTTAAATCCTTTACGCTATTTATAACATCTTCATATTTTGTTATTTTATTACTTAAAGAATTTATATCGAGCTCTAATTTATTTATTTTTGATTTTACATTTACTATAACAGAATAGTCAACAAAATTTTTCTGATTATTTTCTAATACATCTACTTTTAGTTTTAAATCATTTAAATATCTTACTTTATCCAATAAATCTTCATTTAATATTTCCTTATAATTATTTAATATTTTTTCTACATTTTCTAATTCTTCTTTCAAAACTTTTAATTGATTATTAAATTCTTCCCTACTTACAAAATTATTCAAGTTTCTTTTTATTTCCAGTATCCTATTGTTAAAATTTTTTACATATGAAAAAAATTCATCAATTACATCTACATCTTTATTTAAATTCATAAACTATTTATTTATAATAAATTTTATTAAACTTACCAAATACTTTTTAATAATTCCTTTCTTATGTCATCAATTTCTTTCTTTATCATATCATATTTTAATTCTAAATTATATAACCTTTTTTTAATATCATCTATGTCTTTGAGTTTTAAGTTTATTTCTAATAAAATTATTTTTAATTCATCTAATAATTTATTATATTCATTATTTTTATCAAAAATATTTTTTAATTTTAAATATTTATCATAAATCTCATCTTTTATTTTCTTATTTTTTTCTAATTCTTCTTTTAAATCTCTAATTTTATTTTCTAGATCTTCTATAATTTTTTCATATTCATTTATTTCATCCATTTTTAAAAAATGATAATATATCTTTTTGAGCTTTTCCTATATTTTCTATAGATATGTTTAATGCTTTTAATATTGGTTCTATAGCCGGTAAGACCTGTTTATATATATAATATTCTGGATCATATTCATTATCTTTAACTTCATCTAATATTCTAACCTTATCAGAAATTTTTTCTCCACCTTTTACTATAATATATTCAACTATAAACCCTCTTCTAACATCATAACCCCTTTCCTTATATTTCCTTGCTGCTATAATATGTGGAGCTGTAACTTCATATTCTGATGGGTCCTTTCTTAATTGTTCTCTTAATATAAATTTCTCTTTTGGATAAACATGATTTCTTATATTTTTAATAACTTCTGACAAATAATCATTTATTTCTTTTATTTTCCCTTCTAGAGCTAACTTAATTACTTTTTCCTGAACCTCTCCAGCAATTTCTGACCAATCCCTTCTAACAACCTCAAAACCTCTCAATTTAATATTTCCATTTTCAGATAATAATGCATATTTTTTTCTGGCACCACCTTCTCCAGATCTTTTTTCTACAAATATTCCAGATATATAATAATCTTCAAATTCCATTTCCAATGGTTTAGGTAAAATACTATTTATTTTATTTAATAAATTTAGAGCATTTTCTTTATTATCTACAATAACAAATATTGAATCTGTATCTCCATATAATATTTTATATCCATTTTTTTCAATAAAATCTTTTACTTCTAATATATGTTTTCTACCTAAAGCAGTTACTGAAGCCGCACATTCTAAACAATACCATCTAGAATTTGGAAAACCTAAATAACCATATGTAGAATTTATTATATATTTTAATGCTGTCTGTCTACTATCAATTATTTTATATTCCTCAGAATTTTTATCTAAACTTTTTAAAGCTTTCTTTAAGTTTGCTCTTTCTTCAAATACTTTTTCTAATACTGTAGATATAAATCCCTTTTTCTTTTTACAAAACCATACTTCAGATTTTCCCAGACTTGTTTCAATAATTATTTTATCTTTCATACATTCTTCATGTTCACATTTCAATGTATCAGGAGAAATATTATATCTAATTATTATTGATGGATATAGAGATCTAAAATCAAAAACTGCAATATTTTTATACAAACCTGGTTTTGGTTCTAATACAATAGCACCAGTATATGTTACTCTTTTTCTTCTATCTAATTCTTCAGGATCTGGTCTATTTGGTATTATTTCATTAAATTCTTTTGCCCTTTTTATTAGATAATTTTCTACAAGAATTCCATATGTACTTCCAGATAATTCATATAAAGTAATTCCAACCAATCTTGCCAATTCCAATAAAATTCCTTCAAAATGTTTATATAATCTATAAGTTAATTCTACATCTTTTCTATTATATTCTATTAGATAACTAAAATCTTTTTTATTATAAATTATATCTGACATTTTATTCAAATTCATATCTAATTTTCCTTCTCCCAATATTTCCATAGCAACTTCATCTAAAGAATATGTTTCAGAATTTAATTGGGGTGCAAATATTGTTGTAACAATATCATATAAATCAACATTTTGTATCCCAACTATCCTATATTTTTTATCTTCTTCTCTTTTTTTAGTATATATTATTCCTTTTCCATCCCATCCAAAATCAAAATTAAATCCCAACCTTTTTGCTTTTTCATATAAAAAATATAAATCAAAATTATTAGAATTATATCCAACAATTACATCTGGATCCAAATTTTTAACTATTTCATTAAATTTTTTTAATAATTCTAATTCGCTATTTACTTTTATTCCTTCGTTTGCTTCCCCTCCCCAATATATTGAATAATATTTTTCCCCATCATATATTGAAATAATATAAATATATGCCTTTTCTGGTGATATTATAGATTTATTAGAAGCTGTTTCTATATCAAATGATATAACCTTTAATTTATATTTATTTTCAACAATTCCATTATTTTTCTTTAATTTGTAATAATCTATATTATCCCCTTTCTTTATTAATTCTAATTCCAAATCATATGTATATAATGGATATATATCATTATCTATTTGAAACTTTTTTATTATACCAATATCTCCCTCTTTTTTTCCAATTATTTTTCCTTCTTCCTTCAATTTATCAGCAAAGTTTTTTATTTTATCATAATCATCTTGATTCAAATAAACTTTTATTACATTGTATTCTTTTCCTATAAAATTTTTCTTTAAAATTTCAAATTTTTTTACATATTTTTCATCTTTCAATTTATTCTTTATTTCTTCTAAATATTTTTCATCCTTTAATATTAAATATACATAAAATGGTTGATCATATTCTATTCTTACCTTTTTTCCATTTTCATCTCTTCCATAGATATAAATTTTTTCTTTATCATGATCAAAATCTAATACAAATATTTTCATAAAAAATTATTGTAAAATATTAATTAAAGTTTAACCTTTTATAACCGCTATTGGTCTTAATCTTACAACCATTTTAGATATACCCAATTCATCAGTTACCTTTACAACTTCATCAACATTTTTATAAGCTTCAGGTACCTCTTCAACTACACCTTCTTTTGTTGTAGATTTTACATATATTCCCTTTTCTTCTAAATTTTTAATTACTTCATTATAATTAAATGATCTTCTTGCAGCAGCCCTTGACATATTTCTTCCAGCACCATGTGCTGAAGATCCAAAAGATAATTCCATAGATTTTTCAGATCCTATTAATACATATGATGCAGTTCCCATTGAACCTGGAATTAATACTGGTTGTCCAATACTTCTATAATCTTCAACCAATTCTTCTGAACCTGGTGGAAATGCTCTAGTAGCACCTTTTCTATGAACAACTAATTTTTTCTTTTTACCATCAACTTTATGTTCTTCAATTTTTGCAATATTATGAGCAACATCATATATAACATTTAATCCAATATCTTCTACTGGGTGATTATATACTTTTTGGAAAGATTTTCTGATAAAATATGTTATTATTTGTCTATTATTCCATGCAAAATTTGCCGCAGCACTCATTGACTTCCAATAATTATTTCCATCTTCAGATTGAAATGGTAAATATACTAATTCTTTATCTGGTAATTTACTTATTTCTTCTCTATATTTTTTCAATCCTAGATCTATATAATCTGATGCAATTTGGTGTCCAAAACCTCTAGAACCAGTATGAATTAATACTGTTACCTGTCCTTCTTCATATATTCCCAATTTATTTGCTATATCTTTATCAAATATTTTATCAACTATCTGTATTTCAATAAAATGATTTCCAGATCCTATAGTTCCCAATTGATCTATTCCTCTTCTAATTGCTAAATCTGATACATGTTCTACTGATGCATCTTTTAATCTACCATAAGATTCTACATGTTCTAAATCCTCTTTCCATGCATAACCTTCTCTATAACTCCATTCTAAACCTTCTTCTACAGCATCTTTAAATTGTCCTGGAGATAAAACAATTTTTCCAGTTTCTCCAACTCCAGCAGGTACATTTCTAAATATTTCATTCACAATTTCCTTTAATTTTGGTTTTATTTCTTCATATTTTAAATTTGTTCTTAATAATCTTACCCCACAATTTATATCATATCCTATTCCACCCGGAGATATTATTCCTTCATTTATATCAAATGCCGCAACCCCACCGACAGGAAATCCATAACCCTCATGTCCATCCGGCATTACAATAGAATGTTTTTGTATTCCTGGCAAACTAGCAACATTTTTTCCTTGTATTAATGTTTTATCTTCCCTCATCTTCTCTATCAATTTATCATTTGCATATATTCTAACTGGAACATTCATTCCTTTTTCTTGTGGTATTTCATATATATTTTCAGATATTTTTCTTAACTTTATATCCATAAAATATTATTGATTATAATTCTTTAAAACGTAATTTAAGAAAAAGAAAGAAATTCCTAAAATTATAAATGATAAAAATAAACCATATTGAACTGAAATATAATAAAGTAATAAAGATCCTATTGTACCACCCAAATTTCTAAATAAATATATATTTCCAAATTTTTGTGGATAATTTAATATTATATAATTATCAAAGAAATATTGAAACATTGTCCATGAAAATGCAGCTAATATAAATAATATTAATAGTATTATAGCATTATATATTTTCGATAAAGATAATATTAAAGATAATAATATTACGATACCAATTAAAAATCTAGAAAGTATTCCTATTTTTATTTTTCTAAAATCGATTTCTCTTTTATATATCTTATATAATATTGATGTATATAATCCATCTATAAATAATAAAAATGGAAAAATTATAGATAAAGAAAATATATTTACAGAATAAACTAAAGATGTCCAAACTAATGAAAATCCAATCAAGACAAATAAATTATATAATTCTAAATACCCTATTCTCAACTTTTTTATATTCATTGGAAATATTAAACCTTCAAATATTGGATATAAAGTCCCAAATTTATCTATATTATTTTCTGCAACTGAAAACATTTTATCAATTTTTTCCAATAAATTTAATTCATATGCTGATGAGAATAAAAATAAATATAATTTCCTATACATTATAATTATTATAGATAATAATAAAATAATAGAAACTATATATATGTTATAAATTAGGGAAAGAAAAAGAAGAGAAATTTGCGGTATTACTTCTCCAAAAGTCCAATAAATATTAAAATAGAAATTTAGACTTACATCTTTATAATATAATAAAAATGAAAAGTATGTAGATGAATATGTAATAGTAAATAATAAAAATGATAATATTAATAAATAAATATTTGGATAAACTAATAATATAGAAGATAAAAGAGGTCCTATTACACCAATCATTGCAATATTAATATAATTTTTCTCATTTATTTTAATATTTCCAAATATTGCAGAACTTATTATTGATCCTATATAAGATATAGCAACTAAAGAATAATATACACTAGATGGAAAATTAAAATAATATGGGTAAACAAAAAATAAACTATTTAACATTCCTCCAACTAAATTATTACTAATTATAATAATTTTTTCTTTATAATTCATTTTATTATATCTCTAATTTTTTCTTTTAATATATTTCCTAATGCTATGCCTATAGCAATTGAGATAGATATAACTATTCCGCCAAAGAGTATTATAAACATATAGAGAAGAACCGGGGATAGTATATTTAAATAACTAAGCGTTAGCACTAATATGAAAAATAAAACAATAAATCTTATTGAACTCAGCATAAAGTTTACATACTTAAAATTCTGTATTGCTGGATATAAAAAAGATCTCAATATAAATTCAGTCATTGCATATGAAATTATCATCACTAATATTATTGTTAATAAATTATTTAATATATCAAAAATCAGCATTCCTATATTACTAACATATGGAATTATATAAAATGAAAATCCAATGAAATAAAAGTATATGAAGAACTTAACTATATTTACTATTAAATCTGTAAGAGAATATGTTGTCATTATATGTTTATCATGTAACCATTTATCAAGACCAAGAATTTTTTTCAATATTATCTTAAGTATTAATGCTATAAGTTTTCCTATAAAATATCCAATTATTATAATAGAGGCAGAAATTAATATTATTTTTAACATATCATAGTTAAATATTTGAAATATTTGATTGACCATATTTTCCAGCATAATATTATCTAAAAAAATGGTAATTTATAAATACATGGTTTCACTAAAATTGATATAACTTTTAAATAGTAAAATAATTTTACTGCTAGAGAGATCTTCAAAATATTTTTATGTTATCTAAATTTAAATAGCCCCGCGGGGATTCGAACCCCGGTCTCAGGGACCAAAACCCTGAATCCTAGACCACTAGACGACGGGGCTATATAGCATATCATATTCTTTAAATTTAATAATATTTTTATTAAACAATTTTATATGAATGATATTGAAATGCTTAATTTTTTTAAATTAAAAGATAATCCTTTTAAATTAGAGGTAATTTTAGAAACTTTTGTTGGATATAATTTAGAAAGAACAAAATTATTAAATTCAATAAATAATAAAGAAAAAATTATTTTAGTTTCAGGTCCTACTGGAGCAGGAAAAACAACATTATTATTATGGATATATAATAATCTTAAAACAAAGAATAAAATATATATTTATAGACCTTTTGAAAAAATGGAAGAATTTGAAAAATATTTTATTGATAAATTATCTTTTTTTGAAAGAATAATATATAAATTTAAGAAATTTAATATAGTAGAATATTTAAATAAGAGAAATCTGATAATATTTTTAGATGAAGCTACATTTTGTGATGATAATATTTTAGAATGGATAAAAGTAATATCTGATCAAACAAATTGTACATTTATATTAGCTGGCTTGCCAGAATTTGAAGAAAGATTATTAAAAGAACATAGGACACTATATGAAAGAATTATAACAAAAATATATTTAAAATCTCTTGATCCTGAAAGTGGTAAATTATTAATTAAAAAAAGGTTAGAACTTGCAGGTAATCCGAATTTATTTACAGAAGATGCAATAGAAGAAATATATAATTTATCAGGTGGCTTACCAAGGGAAATATTAAAATATTCATATGAAGCATTATTAATTGCATATAGGGAAAGAAAAAATATTATTGATAAATATATTGTAGAGAAAATATATGAAGCAAAGAAACCTCCAACAGATTTATTAAAATTAACAGAAAAACAAAGATATATAGTAGAATTAATAACAAAATATGGTCCAAAAACCGTTAATGAATTACTAAAATTATTTAAAGAAAGATATTCTGACACAACAATTCATGCAATATCAAATATATTAAAAAGAATGACTGAAAGTAAAATATTAATTAGGACAAAGGTAAAGGGTAAATTTGTATATGATGTTGTACCAGCAATAAAGGATTATTTCATAAGAGAAATAAATAAATGAAGTGTAGTTTTTGTAATAATAATGCAATATATAAAGATATTGATGGAAATTATTATTGTAGGGATCATTTTATAAAATATTTTGAAGAAAAAACGATAAATACAATTGAAAAATATAAATTGATAAAACCTGGAGAGAGAATTGGTGTTGGAGTTTCTGGAGGAAAAGATTCAAATGCATTATTGTTTTTTTTAAATAAATATAAAGAATATTTTAACATTGAAGTTTTTGGAATTCATATTGATGAAGGAATAAAAGGTTATAGAGATAAGGATACAGAAAAGTTATTAGAAATTTCAAAGAAATATAATTTAAATGTAAAAATATATAGATTCACTGAATATTTTAATATTAGATTAGATGAGGCAGTAAAAATATCGAAAGAATATAAATCATGTACAATTTGTGGTGTATGGAGGAGATGGTTAATGTGGAAGGCTGCAAAAGATTTAAATTTAGATAAATTTGCAACTGCACATAATTTAAATGATGAAGTTCAAACAATTCTAATGAATATTTTTGAAGGAAATTTAAAAGATTTATTAAAAGAAGGCCCATATGTAGGAATAGTTGAAGAAGATTTTATTCCCAGAATTAAGCCTTTCTATTTCAATACAGAAAAAGAAAATATGTTATATTCAATATTAAATAATTTAGAACCACCTTTTGGAGAATGTCCTTTTATTGTTGGAGAATTTAGAGATATAATTAGATCAAAATTATATAAGTTAGAAGACAAATATCCTGGATTTCATAGAAATTTCTTAAGAAATATTTTAGAAATAATATATAAAGCTAAAATCGATTATAAAATGAAGAATAACATAAAATTAAGAAAATGTAAAATTTGTGGATATCCAACCACTAGAGAAATATGTAGAGCATGTGAAATAAAAGTAAGAATAAATAATATTTAAAAATATTTTATAGTCATTTTATCATGATTATAATTATAAAAATATTTAAAAATATTTAATTCTTTTTATATATATGAATAATTATATATCTTGCCTATATGAAAAAAGCTATTATGATCTTTTTCAATGTATTAGGAATTACGTAAATTCTAAAAATTCATTTAAAGGAGCTTCATATTTTATAAGAAAAAATTCTAGAACGGAAGCAATACAAAAAAATTTAATATTTTATGGAATTTATAGAAATGCAATATTAGGGCATCATAATTTAGTATATCTTCGTAAAATTTATGGAGATGCAATATTAGGAGATCCTGATTTACTAGATTTGCCAGAAGATTCACAACTTGTAGTATTATTAAAAAAGGAAAATGATACTATAGAATATATTAAAAATATTGGAAAAAGAAGAGAAGATATATATTTTAATAGTGATTTGAGAACGAAAATTCCTGAATCAATTTTATTAAGAAATTCAAAAAATCCTGAAGATATAAAAAAATTGATAGAAGCCAGACCATATGGTTTTACAACTATAGAAGATATAAAAAAACTAAAAAGAAGTTTAGATAAAAAACTTGTCGATAATTTTTATGCTCCATTATCCTTATCATTCCCACTAGTACTTAACAATCAAAAATATTTTCCAAATATACGTTATATAAGTAAACCTTATACTATATATACTCCTTATGTATTTAGAATATTACTTGGAACTTCTGATATTATCAAAGAACCTGTAGAATTATTTAATGATAATTTAAGTGTTCTTTCAATTACGGATATTGTTGAAGACTCTACAATGGAACCTTTTTTATTAGGTCTACCTTATGATTTTGAATTAAATAGAAATAATCTCAATAAATTTGAAATACAAATAAAGTATGATGAGTTTATACATAGATTTTATTATTCTATGACAAAAATACCAGAATCTATTTCAATTTTAAAGTTTTCTCCTGCCGATATAGAGCCATACCAGATTACAGTAAATAATAATGAAGATAGTATTGTATATATAGATATTGCATCTGGAAATGATATACCAATAAGACAAAAAGGATTAGAAAAAATTATAGTTAGAGCTCTTAATGATATTGTAGAAGGAATTGGGGAATCACCATTATTAAAACATTGTACAAAGAATGAAAGTTATGTCATTTGTAATGAAAAAATAAAAAAATCTGAATTACCTAAAATATTAGTTGAAGATATCGAAAGATATTTATTAGAAAATTATTATAATAATAGAATTGATAATTTAATTAAGAATATTAAAATTGGTGATCGTAGATTAGATGATATAATTATACAACATAAAGAAGATGAATTTGAAGAAAATAGAGAAATAGTATCAAAGGCATTAGAATTATACTTAAGAAGTCATACTAATTAGTTTTTAAATTTTTCTATGATTCAAAAAAATATGAATAATATAGATATAACAAAAGAATTTCTATACACTCTCTTATTGTTATTTTCTGTAGAAACATTTTTGGACTTAATATCATTTATTATATATCCATCAATTTTTCCAGATTATATTAATATTTCTATTGAAATTTTCTTATTTATAATTTTTTTATTATCAATATTTTCAATTTATTTAATAAGAAAAGATAATTTATACGGTTATATAATTTCATTATTTATATCAATATTAATCTTGTTTTCAGCTTTTACATTAAATTCTGATAATATAATAGATATAGCAGTAAGAAATGTAGCATCTAATTATGGTATATATCCAAATCCAATAATATTGTTTTTTGGTATTTCTATATTTTTAATAAGTATAAGAAAAATAATTCAATTAAGAAAGATTAAAATTTCTTTAACTTAGCAATTACTTCTATTTGTTGAACATGTCCTAGAAATACTTGTCTACAACATGCTCTTTCCAATCCCAATTCATCTAAAGCCTCTTTCATTGTTTTGCCCTCATTTAATAATTTAATATATCTTTCATATAAATGTCCAATTGGTTTTCCACATGTAAAACATCTAATAGGTATTATCATAGTATTAGAATTTTACAATATTTTTATAAATCTATGCATTTGCAACTATTTGAATCACATCTCTATGTTTTAATATATAATCTTTTCCTAAAAATTTTCTTGTCCTAACATCTATAGCTCTTACAAAATTCTTTGCTAAATCAGAATGTATTTTATTTGCAAAATCTATTACAGTACTACCTGGAGGCATTAAAAAACAATCTGGTAATATTCTTCCTTCCTTATCTGCTAAAGAATCCACACCCCCTGGAAATACTGCTACATATTTTAGAACATCAAATACAGTTATATCTAAAATATTTTGAACACCAGTACTTCCAAATTCTTTAAATATATAATTTTCAATAAATTCTAAAGCCTTCTTTTCTTTATCATTTAAATCTCCCTTAATTTCAAAATAACTTTCTCCAGGTATATAAAATATCTTTCCCTGTTTATCCAATTCTTTTAATATCAATTCTGCATAACCTGAAGTAGGTATTATAACCTTATCTGGATATTCTTTCTTTAATCTTTCTAAATTTTTCTTTGCAATATCTATATTTATATCTACCCTATTTGCTGCAATAACAATTGGTTTTGCTATTTTTCTAATTTCAGATGCAAGCTCAAATAATTTTTTATCATCATTTATTATATCATACTCATCTTGACTAATTTTCAATTCATTAAATGCCTTTGATACATGTTCTTCTTTAACATTTAATCCAGAAATTAATTTTGCCAATTCTTTATCTAATTCTAAATGTTCATTTTTTATTTTTCTTATATTCTTTTCCAAATTTTTCTTTATTACACCATAAAACCACCAATCTATTTCTTCTTCATACCATTTTACATCCTTTATTGGATCATAATTTCCAGGACCAATATATTGTCCCTCTTCATTCGTTGAACCTGAAATATCTACTACATGTATCAATGCATCCGCCTGTCTTACATCGTCTAAAAATTTATTACCTAAACCTCTACCTTCATGTGCACCAGGAACCAATCCTGCTATATCTAATATCTCTATTGGAACAAATCTATATTTTCCCTTTATAAAACCATATCTTGGATTTGATTTAACATTAAATTCTGGTCCGACATCTTCTACTCTAACATATCCATAACCTTTATTTGGTTCTATTGTAGTAAAGGGATAATTTGCAATTGCAACATCTTGTAATGTTATTGCTTTAAACATAGTAGACTTTCCAACATTTGGTTTTCCAGTAATACCTATTTGCATTATAATTTAATAACTAGAATCTTTTTAAAATAAATAGCGGGGGGAGGATTTGAACCTCCGACCTGGGGGTTATGAGCCCCCCGGGCACTCCTGGCTGCCCTACCCCGCTATATTAAATAAATAATTATCAAAAAATATAAAAAAGATTACTGTTTTTTAACAAGTACAATTTCTATACTTGATATCCTTCTCTTTTTACCACTTTGATCTACTTGCCTTTCTTCAGAATCTATATTTATACTTTTTATATCCACTTGTCCTGCCATAAATTTCTTCCTTACAACTTCTGCTACATCTACTGCTCTAGATATATATCTTCCCCTTGCCTTTATTACAACTTCTTTTGCATCCTGGCTTGTAAATTGCATTGCCACAGCTGTTACATAGTTCATAAATGGCTTATTTCCTATATATATTATTGTTTGCTCTGCCATCATGAGCTTTGTAATTTCTTAATTTGCCTTGTTATATATCCAGCCAACATATTTCTTAATCTTTTTGATGGAATTTCAGCCACAACTTCTAATATTTTTACATTTTTCTTATAATCTGTAGTAAATAGATTGGAATATTTTTCTAATATTTTATTAGCCTCTCTTCTAAATTTACCATGAAGTATTCTACCCATAATTCTTTATTATAAAAAATAAATTTATAAAAAGATAGTAAACTATAATAAAAATGAAGGCGGGAAAACAACCTCCAGAGGATATAAATGTATTCATAGAAATACCAAAGGGTAGTAGTATAAAATATGAATTTGATGAAGAAGAAAAAGTAATAAAAGTAGATAGAATATTATATACTGCAATGTTTTATCCATTTAATTATGGATTTATACCAGAAACTTTAGAAGAAGATGGGGATCCATTAGATGCTTTAGTTATTACATATGAATCATTTATTCCTGGAGTATTAATAAGGGTAAGACCAATTGGTGTATTATTAACAGAAGATGAAGAAGGAGTTGATAGAAAAATAATTGCAGTACCACATGAAAAAATAGATCCAAGATTTTCAAATATAAAGGATATAAAAGATTTACCAGAAGCAATATTAAATCAAATAAAACATTTTTATGAACATTATAAAGAATTGGAACCTGGAAAATTTGTTAAGGTTAAAGAATTCAAAGGAAAGGAAGAAGCATTAAAGATAATTAATGAGGCTATAGATAGGTTTAAAAATAAGAAATAATAAATATTTTTTAGTGAAGAAGCATTACGCTTCTGAAAGATGATGAAAAAATATTTTTCTGATGATAATTAAAAAGAGTTTTGAAGAACATTTTAAAGAATTATTAGGAGATAAATATGAATTGTTTTTAGAATGGTCTTTTAAATTATTAAAGAAATCTATAAGAATTAATACAATAAAAGTAAAAGATAATATAAATTTTGAAAACTTAAAAGAAATATTACTATCAAAACAAGATCATTTAAAAGAAAAAGAATTAAAGGAAATATCTGAAAAAATTGATAATTTATATAATTTAAGGCAAAATCCTTTTAATTTAAATATAAATGCAAAAGAAATATTATCAAGATTAAAAGAATATGGATGGGAAATTGAAAGGATACCTTTTTATAAATATGGATTTTGGATAAAGGGAGAAAGAAGAGATATTGGAAATACTATAGAATTTCAATTAGGATATTATTATCCACAAGAAGCTGCATCAATGATACCACCCTTAGCATTGGATTTAAAAAAAGATGATCTAGTTTTAGATGTAGCAGCTGCACCTGGTTCTAAAACAACACAAATTGCAATGCATATGGAAAATGAAGGATTAATAATTGCAAATGATATATCAATTGATAGAATTAAAGCATTAAGTGAAAATTTACAAAAGATGGGTGTAATAAATACAATTGTAACAATGATGGATGGAAGAAAATTATATAAGTTAAATTTAAAATTTGATAAAATTTTATTAGATGCTCCATGCTCTGGAACTGGTGCAATAAGGAAATCCTATAAAACATTAAAGATATGGAATGAAGATACAATAAATAGATTAGCAAATTTACAAAAGAAATTATTATTAACTGCCTTTGATTTATTAAAGGATAATGGAATTTTAGTTTACTCTACATGTTCTGTCGAACCATTAGAAAATGAATTTATAATAGATTATCTATTATCTAAAAGGGAAAATGCTAAAATTGAAAAAATAGAAATACCAAACTTAAAGAAATCTGAAATAATTTCTGAATATAATGGATATAAATTAGAACATGAAGAAGAAATAAAAAATACAATAAGATTATGGCCTTGGGATAATGATACAGAAGGTTTTTATATTGCAAAGATAAAAAAGGTATAATTTTAAATGCCCCCGAGGGGATTCGAACCCCCGATCTCCAGGACCGAAGCCCGGAATGTTGTCCTGGCTACACTACGGGGGCCTTATTATATATTATTTCTTGATATGAATTAAAATATTCATCAAAATATTGGTCAAATGTATAATTTATATTATATTTCTTTGCTATTTTATTATGTATATCTATCAATCTTTTTGGATAATTTTTATCTGGAATTGAATTAGTCAATTTATGATATTCAAATATCTTAGAAAATCTTTTTTCCCTTTTTACATTTAATTCAACATTTTCAACATTGTCTACATTATTTACTTCATATGTTGATTCAAATTTTCCAAAATTAAATCCTGAATATTCAATTGGATTCATTGCATTCATTAAATAATCTGAAAAATATTTATCATATATTAAATTTGGTAAAAACAATCCTAAAGAAATATATGGATTAAATACTGTAGAACTTTTATTATTAAATGGAATATAAACTGAAATATTATTTAAATCAAATAAATTAGAAATATGTCTTATATCTTTTCCCAATAATGATAATTCTCCATATGCATCTTTTTCTATTAGATATTTTGCAATATTATAATTTATTTCTGAAGATTTATCTAAATTATTAAAATCAAATAACGATTTATTTAAATCTTTAATTGATACTTTTCCAATATATAACCCTTCTAGAATTGTTCCCAAAATATATCCTAAATATAATGTATCTAAACCATATCTATTTGATAATTCAATTAAATCTCTTATATATTCTTCATTTAATATTCCTAAAAATGGTCCTAAAATATTAAAAGGTTCATATGGATATTCTTTCTTTAAATTATTAACTAAAGGATAAATATAATCATCAAATATCTTCTTATTTTCTTCTTCAGATAAATATATATTTTTATAATTTAAAATTGGGATTTTATCTGGTATAGATTGATAAAAATCCCTTATTGATTCTTTTTCTTCTTCTATTAATTCTATATCTAATCTTTTATTTTCAATCTTATTATCTCCACCAATTGATAAACCAGATATATTGTGATATCTATATAATACTGATCCAATTCCACCTTTTGTAACTTTTATTTTATTATTTTCAAATATAATTAAATTACCATATATTGTAAATTTTGATCCCAATCCATTTAATAAAATAATAAAATCTTTTCCACCATATATATCTTTTAAAGTATTATATAATTCTTCCTTTCTTTTATATATATCTTCAGATATGTCATTTTCTAAAAATACAACATTATCATTTTCTATAATTAGAAAATATCTTTTATCTAATTTTCCATATAAAACTATTATATCATTACCTGTTAGTTTAATATATTTACCAAAGGAGGATAAATTAATATCTAGAGAACCTGTTATTGGAGATCTATAAATAATTAATGAGTTTATATTATCTTTATTTTTTTGATGTCCAACAGAAAATATTGTTAAATTATTTTCAAATGGATCCTTTTCATATGTTTTATAATCAAAATGCAAATCAATTGAATGATCTAATGTTTTTGAATCAGTTAAATAATTTCTTGATTCTTTTTTATATAAATCTATAAACAATACCCTAATCATATAAGATAAATAATTCCTTAAACTATATTAAATTATGGACCCGTGCCCGAGTGGACGAAGGGGATCGGTTCAGGTCCGATTGGAGAGATCCTTCCGGGGTTCGAATCCCCGCGGGTCCATTAACATTCAATTTTATTTTACCAATATTAATCCCAAACTATATAAAAAATATTGAATAGAAATTTAATTTAAAGTTGGATATGATCTATAACTAAATTATAAAAAATATAATTATTTATTCAATTTACTTTCCTTTAATTTATTTAAAAATTCTGCAAATTTTTTTGCGGATTCTTCTAATAATCCTTCTTCATTATTTATTACTTCTACTATTGTGCTATATTCAAACATAAATATTGTAGTAAAATATATTGTTAGATTTTGCTGAATTTCAATTCTTTTTAAATTTTCTATATCCCTCCCTCTAATTTGAATATCTTTTAATCTCCTAACAAAAATTTTATCTGGATCTGATATTATTACAGCAACCCCGTCTGGTCTTAAAATTTCTGCATACTCTCTTAACATACCTGGAATATATCCCTCATATGATTCTATTACTAAATGTGTATCCAAAATTATATCACTTTCTTTTTCCATTTCTTTTATTCTCTTAATTGCTTCCTTTTGAATTTCTTTTTGTTGTTCAAATGTTAATTTCTTTCTTATTTCATCTCTATTATTTATATTATATTTCTCTTTTGCTAATTCAAACATTATATCTCCAGTATTTATAACTTTAAATTCATATTTTAAGTATTTTTTAGCTTCATTAATTACTGAAGTTTTTCCAACACCAGGTACTCCTACAACAATTACTATCATAAACTAAATAGATA
>Ga0326758_100030_pt1 | contig 105869 bp, 136 predicted proteins | sample GCRJH_S_FD_207221 | JGI IMG/M metagenome (GOLD analysis project Ga0326758, IMG submission 207221) | Hot spring sediment microbial communities from Geyser Creek Basin, Yellowstone National Park, WY, United States - GCR.JH_S | ecosystem: Environmental > Aquatic > Thermal springs > Near-boiling... | reverse complement strand
CTGAGGAAGATACCCCAACTAGATCTACCTCTATTACTAATTTAACTTTTATAGTTGGAGCAATAGAAGGTGCAATAATTGGAACTCTTTGGGCTTTTCCAGATCCAGTTTTTTACGACGGCTTTTTCGGGCCATTTATTTATGCTGGTGTAGCTAACTGGGGTCACATATACTACCATCTTTACGCTTACATACCAGGGGACGCAATAGCTGGGGTAATTGGAGCTATTATAGCAATATTCGTAGCTAGAGCGGTGGGATCGTGAAGTTTGTCGAAATCAAAGATTTTCAAGTTACTTACCTTGGTAGAAGTAAACCATCTTTAGTAATAGATAATTTTGAGATAGAAGATGGAGAATCGGTACTAATTGTCGGAAAGTCGGGCTCAGGAAAATCGACGCTAGTAAATGCTATAAACGGAGTTATTCCAAATATGATAAGTGCTCAAGAAACTGGAGAAATTTCAGTTTACGGTAAAGACCCTAGAAAACAGCCCATTTATGAGACTGCTAAACTCGTAGGAACGCTTCTTCAAGATCCTGAAACTCAAGTTTTTAATTATACCGTAATAGACGAGATAGCCTTCGGCCCAGAAAATTTCATGTTACCTAGAGAGGAAATAATAGAAAGGGTAAATGAGGCATCAAAACTTACTGGGATTTCTCACTTGCTATATCGAGACACTAATACTCTCTCTGGTGGAGAATTGCAGAGAGTAGCCTTAGCATCAATATTAGCAATGAGACCTAGGGCATTAATACTTGATGAGCCTACTTCTAATATAGATCCCAAAGGCACTGCAGAGATCTTCTCCTTAATAAAAAACTTTAGGCAAGAAAGGAGGAGTTTGATAATTGTTGAACACAAGCTTGAGAGAGTTCTACCTTATGTTGATAGGATAGTCCTAATAGATAAAGGGAGAATAGTTCTAGATATTCCAAAAGAGGAATTAGTTGAAAGTTCTGATTTATTAGCATCAGCTGGAGTAGAAATTCCAGATTATTATCTTTATTTAAAGAAAGTAGGAGCGAGAAGCTTTAGTAAAGAATTACTAAAGGGATATAAGTACGTTCCTCCTCCCAGGAGAAAAGGAGAGAGGGAGGTGCTTTACGCTAAAGTTAAAGTTTGGACTAAACAAGGTAAGACACTTGTAGATACTGAAATTTCAATAAAACAAGGAGAGATAGTAGCGCTAATGGGAAATAACGGTGCAGGAAAATCTACTTTGCTTAAGGCAATAATGGGGATGCTAGATAGAAAGTTAAAGTCCGAGGTTAAACTTATTGTAGAAGGAAAGGACTTAAGCAAGAAGGGACTTGTCGAAAGAGGAAGTTACATAGGTTATTTACCTCAAAACTTTGATATAATGTTTGTAAAGAGGAAAGTTGAAGACGAAGTAGCGTTTGCAATGAAGAATAGGAAAACCTTTTCTGAAGAGAAGTTGAACAATATCCTTCAAATGTTTTCCTTAGAAAGAGTAAGGTATGACGACCCTCTTTTATTATCAATGGGGCAAAGGAGGAGGGTTGCAATGGCGTCGATCCTTGCCTCTGGAGCAAGGATATTATTAATGGACGAACCTACTAGTGGCCAAGACTGGTATCACAGAGAGATCTTAGGAAGAGAAGTTCAAGATTTGAGGGAAAAAGGTTACACGTTCCTCATAGTAACTCACGATTCAAGGTTTGTTGATAAATTCTGCGACAGAGTGCTTGTAATGAAAGACGGTAAAATTGTATTTAACGGAACTCCAGAGGAGGCTTTTTTGAGAGAAGATCTAGGAATTTATCCCCCAACTGAATACGTGGTGACCAAGCTTGGTACCCTGGAGTTTTCTTTATGAGAATCCTTTTACTCAGACTATCATTAGTTGGTTCTTATTCTTCTACGGAGTAGCTTTACCTATAAGCTTACTCCTAACAGTATTAGGATTAAAAGGATTAATGGAAATAACGAGGTACGAAAGCGGGAAAACTTTCCTTTACAAGCTTAACCCATTAACTAAGGTACTCTTCGGGATAGTAGTAATGTCGGTAGCAGCGGTAACTATATGGTGGATTGGTGCTATCTTAACTTTCGTGATAATGTTCTTATACTTGACATTAAATGACGGTAAAAAGAAGTTTGCTTACATTTCTCTCCTAGTCTTTATTACAATAATAGGCTCAACGTGGAGTTTCGCTCCCTATACGCCATATTCAGTATTGCAAATGGTATTCCCTTGTCCGGTATCAAGTTATACTGTAGTCTGGGTATGGCCTTCATATTTTGTGAGCATAATGGGTTATGAACCTCAATTAACTTTACAAGCATTAATATACGGTGCGCAAATATCTTTTAGAATAACTTCGGTCTTAGTTTCTTCATTACTCCTTATACTAACTACAACTACGTCTGACATCTTTAGGATGTTTACTAAAATGAAAGTTCCATTGGCAATAACTTTCTCTATATTGGTTGGAGCAAAAACTGTGCCAAAAATTTTCGAAATCCTAGACACTTCAATAAAAATGCAATTCATTAGAGGATTAGGATACGGAAAACCTAGAGTGTTATATCCATTTTATTTATTTTACGCGGGGTTAATGGCAATTATACCTTCAATGGTTTACTTACTTAGAGGAGCAAAGAATCTTGCAATTTCGGTAGATACTAGAGGTTTTAGAGCTTACGAAAGCAGAACAATGCTTGTAGACTTACCTTTCACTAAATACGACTACGTAATGTTTGCAGTCATGGCAGGGCTTATAATTTTAGCAGTCTTAGCAAACATTTACGGCTTCGGAAGAAGTATTCCTTATGTGGGATACTGAAATGAGGAGAGTTCTTATCATAACCTTATTCTTAATAATCTTCTTTCATTTACCTACTTTTCATACAACAACAGCAACCCCAATTAAACACGTTATTATAATAATTGAGGAAAATCACTCCTTTGATAATATGTTTGGAACTTATCCTTTTGGTTGGCCACCTATAATTAATAACATAACACTTTCAGTAATGTGGCCCTACGGCCTTTATGAGAATTACACTCAATTAGAAAGCAGTAAGAACGGAGAACTCTACTGGATTTCCGTTCCAAATGTCCCCTGGTTGCCTTTCTTAGGCAGTAGTCATCCGTATTATGCTAATGCGTGGGATACTGTAGACCCTGGCGAAGGGTGGTGTTTATATCATGGAGACTATTGGTTTGGCACTTACGACGGCTTCGTTTATTATTCCGGGCCGCAATCAGTGGCTTATTTCTCTTATCAGCAAGTTGGGATATTATGGGATTACGCTGAAGAATATGTTCTTGCAGATAATTATTACTCTCCAGTCCTTGGATTAACAGAACCAAACAGAGTTGCTTACATGACGGGATTCCCCCCAAACTTTAATAGTGATGACGCCTGTAACGTTATTCCATTCAATGAAACAATAATGTACCAACTCAGTGAAAATAATATAAGCTGGGGTTATTTCGTTTACGATTATTCTGGCAGTATTCCTTGGCCAATGGGAGCATTTATAGGAATACAAAATTACATGAATCACTTCCACGGACTTAAAGCATTCCAAGAAGATTTGCAGAATAATTCATTACCTGCAGTTAGTTGGGTTATGCTAATTAACGGATACGATGACGAATACGATATGCATCCTCCTTATAATGTAACTGCTGGGGCTGTAGAAATTTCTCAGATAGTTAATGAGGTAATGAGAAGTCCAGAGTGGAATTCTACCGTAATTTTTATAACATTTGATGAAGGCGGAGGATATTTTGACCAAGTAGTTCCTCCTGCAATAAACAATTACGGACTAGGCCAAAGGATTCCTCTTCTGATTATTTCACCTTATGCAAAAGAGGCGTGGATTGATAATTATACACTGAGCGGGTATACCTTGTTAGGATTTATAGATTATAATTGGCATTTGCCCTGGTTAACAAAATACGTAGAAAATAGTGACGTTCAAGGACTATTGTATGCTTTCAATTTCTCGAGAGTTAGGCCACCTATAATACTTTGTCCAAATAACTGGACTTATCCGATACCTCTGCAGTATCCTGTACATTACGGTTATATTGCAGTAGTTCATCCTCTGCCTAGCTATGCGTCAGTTTATCCAGAGCCTGCAATTCAGATCCTCCTGCCATTGGATTTAATAGGCTTTATATTACTTTTCACATCGTTTAAGAAGAGAAATCTTACGCTATACGCGTTGCTTTCCCTATTAATAAGCCTTGGAATTTCTAGCTACGTTAATTCCACTAATAGTATATACTGTTTTGTTACTGACTATTTTGTTTACTCTTCTCTAATAGGTTTCCTAATATCCTCTATGCTAGCGTTAAAGAGATATAAGAATGTACTGAGGAGGTAAAAATGGACGAGGTCGCTTTTTTAGCTTCTTTTCTACCCTGCAGTTTTGAAGGTTTTGAAATGTCTATTTTTTCTTATATTGCATCTTTAAATAATAGGAAGATGGGAAATTTAGGAACTTTAACTGGAGTGTTTATAGTCCTTTCTCTCATTTATTTAACTTACATTTTTCTCCCTGTCTTGATTACGGATACTAGTGAATACGTAATAAGGATGTCCTTAGGTTTTCTCTTGATAGGAATGGCTACGTTATTCTTTTTCAGAGACTATCCAGAACCTAGAGGAGCATTTTTAACTGCTGCGCTGGGTATAACTGCTGAAGGAATAGAAGTTGACATATTTATTGTAAGTTCTTGGATAATGACTGGAGACTATATTTGGGCTCTAATAGGTGGTATTCTGGGCTTTATATGGAGTTTAACTGCTTTCAGAATAATTTCAGTAAAATTTCCTAAGAGGATAATGAAGAATGTAGCAGTAGGCTTACTTTACACAATAGGTTTTATTATATTAACTAGCGGGTTAATATAATGGGAAATTTCTATTATTTTCAATCCCTTCATATTAGCATTTCTAGGCTTATTTTATCATCTTTGATAACAAGAAGTTTACTCCTTCAATTGTTAGCACACCTGCTAATACTGGGTGAAGTATGTAAAGTGGTGATACTCTTTCAAGGACTCCCAAAAATGCAGCTAATATTGATGGTGGATGTTCTATGTCAAGGAGCAGCTCAATTCCAAAGGCTATTATTGCGGCCAAAACGGCTATCATTATGTTTGATCCTAAGAATACGAATAATACGGCTATAATTGCAGAGATTAAATAAGAAAGAATAATCACTATACTTCTTCTAAATCTCCATTCCGGATCTGGGAATTTGGTGCTAGCGGTAGCTAAAAATGGCGGTAAAATAAAGGTCACATGTGTTTCTATTGAAGCTATTGTTATTATGGAGATTGAAATAACGAGATTTAGAAAAGCAAGTAGTTTTGGTTTTTTATTTCTTTTTTCATGAAACGATCAATAAAGTATCTACTAATAAAATTATACAATAATTTGCAAGGAAGGAGCTAATAAAGTAGTTTTCATCAATCTTTAGAAGGCTTTTTATATCTATTAGAATTTTATCTCTTATGGATTATAAGGTAAAAGACCTAAGTCTTGCTGAACAAGGGAAGAAACAAATAGAATGGGCAGAGATGCATATGCCGGCACTTATGGAAATTAGAAAGCAGTTTGAGAAAGAGAAACCGCTTAAGGGAATTAGAATAAGTGCCGTGCTTCATGTTACTAAAGAAACTGCAGTTTTAGTCAAAACACTTAAAATTGGAGGCGCAGAGGTAGCTTTAGCGGGTAGTAATCCGCTTTCAACGCAAGATGACGTAGCTGCTGCTCTTGTGGAGGAGGGAATACATGTTTTTGCGTGGAGGGGTGAAAATGAGAAGGATTATTATGATAATATAAGGGAGATTCTGAAATATGAGCCGCAAATAGTTATGGATGATGGAGGGGATTTACACGCTTATATTCATGAAAACATGAAAGATTTGCAAATACTTGGAGGAACAGAGGAAACGACTACTGGTGTTATAAGACTAAAGGCTATGGAAGAGGAAAAAGTTTTACGCTATCCAGTAATTGCTGTAAATAATGCCTTTACAAAGTATTTATTCGATAATAGAATAGGCACTGGACAAAGTACTATTGACGGTATTCTTAGGGCTACTAATATTTTGATAGCTGGTAAGATTGTAGTTGTTGCTGGTTACGGTTGGGTTGGAAGGGGAATAGCTAACAGAATGAGGGGAATGGGGGCTAGAGTTATAGTTGTTGAGGCCTCACCCCTTAGGGCTTTAGAGGCCGTCATGGACGGATTTGATGTAATGCCAATGAGTAAAGCTGCTGAAATAGGTGATATTTTCGTTACCGCAACTGGGAATATTAACGTAATAACTAAAGAACATATAATGAAGATGAAAGATGGTGCAATACTAGCTAATTCTGGGCACTTTAATGTTGAGATTGATGTAAAAGGTTTGAGGGAAGTTGCTAAAAGTGTTAGAAATATAAGACCTTATTTAGACGAGTATACCTTACCTAACGGTAAGAGGGTTTATTTGTTAGCAGACGGTAGATTAGTTAATTTAGCAGCGGCTGAAGGTCATCCAAGTGAGGTTATGGATCTGAGTTTTTCTAATCAGGCACTTTCCGTCAGACATCTAGTTCAGAATCATGATAAATTAGAGAAAAAAGTCTATAATGTTCCCCAAGAAATTGATGAGACAGTAGCCATGCTTAAACTGAAATCTATGGGTATAGAAATTGAGAAATTAACAGCGGCACAGATTGAATATATGAAACAATGGAGGTATGGTACGTGATTATAACCATAACTCTTTTAAATAAAATTAGTTTTTTACTATTATAGTGGGCCCGTAGCTTAGCCCGGTAGAGCGCCCGGCTCATAAACTTCTCATTGGGAGACCGGGTGGTCCGGGGTTCAAGTCCCCGCGGGCCCACTTAAAGATCTTCTGTTTACTATTCTATCCTCTCATTCAGTTTTTATTCTCAAACCCCATGAGCAGCCATAAGATGGAAAATTAATAAAAAGTATGTAACACTATAATATTAAGCATATCCACACCAAAATTTAGAAGGAATCAAAAATAATTAATAGTTACGTGTAAGCGTTATAGTCTTCAAGGAGGATAGTGGGAAAAAGTTTATTTTTCTAATAATGATCGCTTGAAGAGAGTGGTGTCCTAGGGGCTATGTATGATTCCTTAACTTGTGGTTGAATTGGAGAAGTCACGCCACGGGGTAAATACTAACTTCTTACAAAACCTTATATCCAATAGGTAACACGGGCTATCTCATTGACTTAGTAATTTCGGGCATACTATATTGCTTAGTTCGCTCTAGTACTTATGATATAGGAATTAAAAAAGTATTAATTTGATTACAATCTCGAATTTAGCTCTATGGTTATATTACGAGCTTTTCTATTAAGGGTTAATATGGTGGCGGGTATCCTCCACCTGGAGGATATCCTCCCGGATAGCCTTGCATTTGTCCTCCAAATCCTTGGGCTGGAGGAGCTGAACTTACTACTTGGGCTACGAAATTAAGTAATTGCTCCTCTTGTGCATAATTTTGATAAACGTGATAAGCGTCAAAAGCCGCTCCTCCTATACCTAGAAGCGTTAATAATTTGTTGTGTAAATCCATATCACTAAAGAAGGCGAAGCCCCCAGCCGCAGCTAAGGGTAATAATTCTTGCAACCAATTAGAAATTCCAGTTTCTACAAATACTGCTCCAGCCCCTTGGCAAATCCTTATAGTATAAGCTTTGTTTGAATCTGTTAAGTAACCGAAAAGACTTGTATGCCTAGCTTGAATTATAGCCATATTTGGACTTACCATTGGATTTACTTGAAACCCCCTTCCGTTTAAGTAAGCCGTCACTTGGCTAGCAACATATTGCATATCAATTGGGTATGATACCGGTATAGTCATTTGTTTACCTCCAAGTCCTACCGGCTGACCACAGCCAGCAAAACCAAAAGTTGGTTGTCCGCTCATGCTGAAAAAGGGAAAACCCATAATCTGTAATCCTTTTGCCTTAATATAAATATTTCTACTACATATTCAAAACCTTATTTCTCACGTAAGGTATAGTCATAAAGTTTATTAGCAAAAATATAGTAGATGTAAAATGCAAGTCCCGCCGTAGCTCAGCCCGGTTTAGAGCGCCCGGCTGTAGGCGAAGGGTGCAGTGACCGGGTGGTCCGGGGTTCAAGTCCCCGCGGCGGGATTGTCTTCTTTTTCTCCTTAATCTTTTAGAAGTCAGTAAAGACGAGGTTTTATAATTATAAGAAGTGCGGGGGGTGGGACTTGAACCCACGCAGGCCTTCGCCAACGGGGATCTCACCTAAGGGTCCTGAGCCCGTCCCCTTTGACCTTGCTCGGGCACCCCCGCAATATTAAAAATCTCAATATGGCTAAAAAGGTTTAACGCCGGGGGCGGGATTCGAACCCGCGTGCCCCAGAGGGGCAGTAGGTCGCCCGCTTTTAACGCTGGAAATGGTCTCGAGCCTACCCCCTTAGTCCGCTCGGGCACCCCGGCAATATAAAAATACTTTATGCTCAAAAATAAAATTATGCTGGAGTATAAACCGGTTCTTTCTCTGTTGAAACTCTCTTCTCATTCTCTATTACTACTCTTATGTGTTTCGGTATACTGAAAATCATTTCGTGAGTCTCGCCGTCATAGAACCTTAGTTCGCCGTTAATCCTCTCGTTAATTAGCTTATCCACTTCACTTGCTGTAAGTTTGGCTGGTGATACAGAATCCGAGGCGTATACAAACCCCCATAATCCGTCAAATGCTGGAACATAAACTATTCCAGCTGAAGTATATTTAAACACTTGTCTTATGGTGTTATATATTATAGAAAATGTATCAAGACTGAAAGAAGGGGAGGTAGCTTGAGTTACTATTCCTCCCCCTGGGTTAAGTACTCTCTTTACTGCCTCATAGAATTCTTTAGTATAAAGTAATTGGGAAGGAGAGTCTTTTAGTGGGTCTGTTAAGTCAAGTATTACGGAATCAAAATTCTCTTTACTTTCTTTTACAAATTTATACCCATCCCCTATAATTAATTTAGTCCTCGGATCATCAAAGCTTCCTTTATGCCATTCTGTTAGATATTTTTTAGCGAAATCTACTACTACAGGATCTATGTCTACCATTACAGCCTCTTTAACACTTTTATGCTTTAATACTTCTCTTAGCGTAGCTCCTTCTCCTCCACCTAAAATAAGGACTTTAGAAGGATTGTTTAAAGAAACTAGTAACGGATGTACGAGTGTTTCATGGTAAATGTATTCGTCAGCTATTGTAGATTGTATCTTACCGTCGATTATTAGTGCCTTTCCAAATCTAAAGAGTTCCACTAATAATACTCTTTGGAATTCACTTCTTTCCTCGGCAATTACCCTTTTTATTGCATGTGCATGATATTCGTAAGGGGTTTGCCATTCTGTATGCCAATGCCATTCAAACATTATACTAATCTCACTCCGTTAACTTTCTTGTTTTGCCAACTATATCTTCTGATTTTCTTTGTTCTTCCAAAACCACAGGCCGCACAGTAACCTTTCCTTACATTAAAGGAATTTCTTCCGCATCTTCTACATCTTATATGAGTTGGCGATTTATTCATCTTTCCAAATGACGGTGTACCTTTCATTATTTATCCATAGTGAGTTTAATATAGTCGCTTATAACTTTAACCACTTAGCTTTAAAAACCACAAACAATAGTTTTTGTAGATAGTCAATGTTTAAGGACAAAGATTTCGTCTATATTGATTACGTTGCTAGAGTAAAAGATACTGGAGAAGTTTTTGATACAACAATAGAGGAAGAGGCAAAGAAATCAAATATTTATAATGCAGAAACTAAATACGGGCCTAAACTGGTAATTTTAGGAGAACATAATATTATTCCAGGTTTGGAAGAAGCCTTATATCAAATGAGTGTAGGAGAGGAAAAAGAAATCGAGATACCACCAGAAAAGGCTTATGGTAATAGGGATCCTACAAAAGTTAAGACAGTCTCTTTGGGAGAATTAAGGAAGCAAGGTGTAAATCCTTATCCAAATATGATAATTAGGTTGTCTAACGGTTCCTATGCGGTAGTAAAAAGCGTATCGGGAGGTAGGGTTATTCTGGATTTAAATCACCCTTTAGCGGGGAAAACTTTAGTCTATAAAGTTAAGGTAGTTAAAGTGCTTGAGAACGAAAAAGATAAGATAAACGCTTTAATAGAAAGGTGGTTAGGTAGTTCGGTAGCCCAGAAGTTTGTGGTTGAGATCTCAGAAGATAAGAAGAACGTAAAGGTCACGATTCCTAAGGATATTTATCTAGTGGAGGACTTACAGTTAAGGCTTTATATGTTAGCTAAAGACATAATTAACTTCGTGATCCAGGAAGGAAACGTAAGCTTTATAGAGAATTTCAACAAAGAAGTTTTTAGCTAATTACTCCAGTTTCTCTAGCTATTTTTTCAGCTGATTCCCATGTAAGTCCTCTATCTCCTAGAATTGTATAACGTTCGGGTCTTATCGTATGTGCTATTGTTAAAGCTTTTATAACACCTTCATCCGGGATTCCTATTTCTTTCGCTTTAGTAGGTAGTCCTACTCTTCTCATTGCCCTTTTTATCTTCCTCCAATTAATGCCGTGTACATATGCCATTAAAATAGTCCCTAAGGCTACCAGTTCGCCGTGTAGTCCTACATTAGGGTAGAGCATTTCAATTGCATGTGCAAACAAATGCTCTGAACCGCTTGCCGGTCTAGTACTACCGGCCATGCCCATAGCCACTCCGCTACTTATTAACGCTTCTGTAAGAGTTCTAACTCCCGCCTTAATATCTTTATTTAATATCCTAGTACAAGAAAGGGCATGCTTTGCGGACATTAAAGCTAGTGATGCAGTATAATCTCCATAATATTCTCCTCTAAGCTTTGAGGCTAATTTCCAATCTCTTACTGCAATTATCTTACCTATTGTATCACCTATTCCAGCATTTATTAGTCTCCTAGGAGCAGAGGACAGTACATTAATGTCTGCTATTATTGCCAAAGGCCCTTTAGCTTTTATAGATATAGGTTTCCCTAGTCCTTTTATTGCTGCAAAAGGTGAGGTTATCCCGTCATGAGAAGGTGCTGTGGGAATACTTATAAAGTCCTTATCTAGCCTGTGGGCAACATATTTTGCAACATCTATTACACTTCCTCCTCCGACTCCTATAATTATGTTCGCTTTTATTTGTTTTGCGAACTCTTCTACTTTATAAGCCTCTGAAATATCAGCGCTTTGTACTTCTATAACTTCGTGTTTGAAGGCTAAGTTATCAGTTATTTTTTCTGTTACAATTTTCTTTACTAAAGGTCCAGTAACTATAAGAAATGGTTCTTGTAAATTAAGGTCTTTAAAATAATTATTCACGTTTTGTAATATATCATTTCCGATGTAAACCCTTTTGGGCAGATCTATAATATGTTCTTTAATTTCCACACCTTTATATAGCAAGAGTTTAAATATTAAAAGTTAGCATACCTACTCTTGTAGACTACTTCTCAAAGTTGGTGGAATTTGTGAGCTCAGTCAGATTGAATATAATAGCAACAATATATAATAACCTACCAAAGGAAGCGCAGATAAGTAAAATAGAGTTTGAGGGCCCAGAAATAGCCATATACGTTAAAAACCCAGCAATACTAGCGGATAAGACAGAAGTATTAAGAAAAATAGCTAAAGATATAAAGAAGAGAATAGTTTTAAAAGCTGATGAAAAAGCGAGAAAGGATAAAAAAGAGACTGAAGAAATAATAAAGAACTTAGTACCTAAAGAAGCTGAAATAGTAGATATAAAGTTTGATGATGAGTTAGGAGAAGTACTTATAAAGGCTAAGAAGCCTGGGTTGGTAATAGGTAAAGGAGGAACAATACAACAGAAGATATTTTTTGAGACCTATTGGAGACCCATAATAGTAAGGGAACCTCCAATAAAATCTAGAACTTTAGACAGTATAATTACCCACATTTACAATGAAACGGAGTATCACGCTAAAATGCTCAAAGTCTTCGGAGAGAGGATACATAGAGATATACTGTTTAAGGACAGATATGTAAGGATTACAGCACTGGGGGGTTTTAACGAGGTAGGAAGGTCAGCAGTGCTAGTAGAAACTCCAGAGAGTAAGGTTCTTCTGGATGTAGGCCTAAATCCAAGCGTTACAGGAGGGGAGAGACTCTTCCCCAGATTAGATATAGACCAAGTAAGGCTAGAAGACATAGACGCAGTAGTTATTACTCATGCACACTTAGACCATTGCGGGATGGTACCATTGCTCTTTAAATACGGTTATGAAGGCCCAGTATATACTACAGCACCAACTAGGGATATAATGGCGTTAATGCAATTAGATACATTAGACGTTGCGGAAAAAGAGGGAAGACCAGTACCTTATACAGCTAAAGAAGTTAGGAAAGAATTGCTTCATACAATAGTATTAGATTACGAGGAAGTTACTGATATAGCACCAGATATCAAACTCACGTTTTACAATGCTGGGCACATTATAGGTTCGGCAATGGCACATTTGCATATAGGTGAAGGTACTCATAATATTGTTTACACTGGTGACTTCAAATACGCAAAAACAAGGCTATTAGATAAGGCTAATGACGAGTTTTTAAGGGTTGATACAATGATAATGGAAACGACTTATGGTGCGCAAGAACAAGAGAACAGAGATGAGGCTGAAGCAAAGTTAATAGAGATAATAAACAGAACAATATCTAGAGGAGGAAAGGTGTTAATACCAGTATTGGCTGTAGGAAGAGGGCAAGAGATAATGTTAGTACTTAATGACGCTATGAAAAAGAAGTTAATACCAGAAGTACCAATCTATGTTACTGGATTAGTTGATGAAATAACAGCAATCCATAATGCATACCCAGAAATGCTCAGCAGAGAAGTAAGAGAGGCAATACTTTACAAAGACGAAAACCCGTTTACTTCAGAATTCTTCCATAGGATTGAAGGATATAGAGAGGATATAGCTCAAGGAGAACCCAGCATTATATTAGCTACATCTGGAATGCTTAACGGAGGCCCTGCAGTAGAATTCTTTAAGACGCTTGCGCCGGACAGTAGGAATGCTATAGTGTTTGTAAGTTATCAGGCTGAAGGAACTCTAGGGAGGAAAATAAGAGATGGTACTACCGAGGTCCAAATAATTGATAAGGACGGAAGGATTGAGAATATAAAGATAAGTATGGAAGTCCAGTCTGTAGAAGGATTTTCTGGGCACTCTGATAGAAGACAGCTATTAAACTACTTACGTAATTTGAATGTTAAACCTAAGAATCTAATACTTAACCACGGAGAGCCAGCATCAATAGAGTCTTTTAGAAAATTAGTTGAGAGAGAAAAAGAAAAAATAGGATTAAAAGGTACTAGGATATACACACCTCAGATACTAGATAGTATAAGAGTGATATGAAAACCTACTTATGGGGCTACTAGGGACTAATTCGATTAAAAGTTACAATAATTAACATTTTCTAAGAGTAGTTAGTCAGATATAGCTAATAGCGAAGCTATACACCAATTTAGTATTTAACTTCGCCGTTCTAATTTATTTAATAAAATTAGAGTTTAGAAACTCTAATAGCTTATTAACAGCAGTTATGAGATTTCTCGTTAAGTGTAGCCTGGAAGTCAAGGCAAAATCTAATAACTGCTGTTATTAAAAAGAAAGTATAATTTAGTAATAGTTCGATGATTTCTTACGTTTTTCCCAAAGTTAAACCTTTAAGTTAAAGATAAGTATAGATTAGTGGGCCCGTCGTCTAGCCTGGTTAGGACGCCGCCCTGACGCGGCGGAGGTCCTGGGTTCAAGTCCCAGCGGGCCCACTGTGGGGGGTACCCCCACACCCCCACTGCTATTTTCAATTTTAGGTAAGTTTCGACTACGTCAATTAAGGGGCCGACGTAACGTTCCTTTGTCTCACCATTTATCGTTTCCAACTTATAGACATAATACCGACCTTTCCTTTCGCGTAAAATATAGTCGCCAAATTTATAACGACGTTGCTTTTCCGTCATTTTCACGCCCCGTATTATGGTTGCCAATTCGCGTTTATAAGCATTGGCAACTCGTCAATTTTTGCCTTGATTTGCGTCGAGTTGAACGAAGACGGCAAAGATTCCTCAATAACGCAAAAAATTGAATACTCATTCCATATCCCCATATAGAACGTTAACTTCATTCTCAAACTCCTCTAACGCTTCTTTCAGCACACGCTCCGCTCTCCTTCCTAGTATGCGTACTAATTTCTCACACCTATCATCGCTTATTACGCCTTTCTCCTTAGCCTGGTATGCCGTCCTCTTAGTATAGCCGACCTTTTGCAGTTCCTCTATCGTCGCTATTTGCAATAATCGCCTCTTATACTCTACCGGCAGGAACTCACAAACCATTCCATATCCCCAGTCTTAAGGAATTCTTCGCTGACTAAGAACACACGCCCATGACGTCGTATCAAGTAGTAGATGCCCGGCGGATATTTCTTATCATTATAAATGAAATATTTCTTATTATCGCCGAGTTTTACGTTCACGCCGTCCGACTTCAACTCGCTGTACTTCGTTAGCCACATCCACCCGATTATTTCGTAATCATTTCGCACGTACATATTCGACACCATCGATTATATTGAACTCGACCAAATCTTTCCGCTTTAATTTCTCGATAATATCGTCACCGAACCAACCGCTCAGGTCAGATAGCGGCGTTATATCCCACGTCTAAATGTAATATGCTCCAAAAGAAAGCGGTAATGCCAGCAACTAGTCTAACAATTTTCTCTTCAATCATACGGTTATTTTAAAAGGATCTCCTCATTATAATCTTTTCCCCAATTGTCAAGCATGGCATAGTTTTGTTGTAAAAATTGAAGGAAAGACATTTAAGACTGGTAGAGTTTAATTTTTATTGCGTGCGGGGGTGCCCGAGCTGGTCAAAGGGGGCGGACGATAAGGCCCAGACTTAAGATCCGCTGGCGAAGGCCTGCGTGGGTTCAAATCCCACCCCCCGCACTTTTAAAGCAAAAATCTTAATTTTTGGCTCTCACAGTTTGTAAAGGGTACGTATAATGGTAAAACATTCGAAGGGATATAGAACTAAAACCAGAAAATTACTAACAAAGAGTGTTAGAGAAAGGGGTGCAATTCCTAAACTAAGTTTATTAATGCATGAATATAAAGAAGGGGAATACGTAGTAGTTAAGATTAACCCCTCTATTCATAAAGGTATGCCGCATAGGAGATATCAAGGAAAAGTAGGTGTAATAGTCGGTAAAAGGGGAAGGGCCTATGAGGTTAAGGTGACTTTAGGAAATAAAGAGAAACTAATTATTGTGAGACCCGAACATTTAATACCATTCGCTGGTGTTAAGCAACAGTCTTCAGGGTGATAGGTTGTCTTATTCTTTAAAGATAGAAGAGGAACATTTTATTCCTTATTCTGTTGCAAAAAAATATTTGCAAGAAATTATAAGTAATGGTATTTCTTCTAACCTTTTACAGAGGACTTTCGATTACTTAAATAGTGTCTCTAAGTGTTCTCCAGACGATGCAATAAAAATTATGGAAGAGTTAAAAGATATTATTAAAAGAGAAGATATTAGGGCTATTATAGCGAGTTTATGTCCTTTAACCATAGAAGAGGTACGTTCAATATTAGTTTTAGATACTAGTACTACTTATCCTACAGAAGTTGTACAAAAGATAATTGAAGTAGTAAAGAAATATATGGAGAGTTGAGGTTTTTACTTTTAAAACTATTATTATCATATGCAAAGGAAAAAGACAGCAAAGGAAAAGATGGAAAGAGTGGTTTACGTTTTAGACTACTTAAGGCAAGGCAACCCGTTAGATAAACACCCTATGCATAAGAATAAACCAGTCCTTCAGCTTTTGGGTGAAGATTATTTCATGTTAATGGAAGCTTCTCCCACTTCACCCCAGTTTGATTTCCAATTAGAACAAAGATTAGAAATAGATAAATCGCCGATAAAAATTGACTTTCATATCGCTTATGAGGATTTAACTGCAGTTGCTAAAGACGAGCTTACGAGAGTTTTAAAACAAATAGTTTCTGAAGTAAAACAGCAGCTTTTCGTAGAATTTTTCAATAAGGCCGAACCTTTGACTCTAAAACTTCATTCATTGGAACTTCTCCCAAATATTGGAAAGAAAACTTTGAGGTTAATCCTAGAAGAGAGGAAGAAGGAACCATTTAAGGACTTTAAGGATATTGAGCAAAGAGTTGGTATAAAAGACGTTGTTAATATAATAGTTGAGAGGATAGTTAAGGAATTACAAGGAGGTGAAAAATATTATCTCTTTGTATATCCGATAGAAGATAGAAAGAAAGTGGGGGAGCATCCAATTTATGTAGGTTATTTAGAAAAGTTAGGTAAGGGAATTGAGGATAGGTCAACATTTTCTGGTTAATGAAGGGATTATAAAGAAAATAGTTTCTTATGTAGATTTCGGGCTAAGACCCATCATTGAGATAGGTGGTGGAAAAGGGGGCTTAACATCTTTTCTTAACCCCGATATCGTAATTGAGTTGGATCTCGGTCTAATTAATTATCTTAAAAAGTACAATTTAGTGATTTCTGATGCACGTTATCTTCCTACTAATCGTGGACAGATAGTTTCATCTTTACCATTTTATATTACATCAGATTTTATGAAAGAAATTATAAAACTTGACAATATCACTAAATTAGTACTGGTATTACAGAAAGATTTCATAGACAAAGTTCTCTCTATTCCTACAACAATTTCCTTCTTATTAAATTATTATTATACAATAGAGCTAAGAGAGGTTATTCCTCCAATTTATTTTAGGCCTAAACCTAGAGTTTTCTCCCAAATAGTGATATTTCAGAGAGTTAGGAAATACAATTCTACTATAAATGCTATCATCGAGTGTATAGGAAAATATCGCAATAAAGATTTAAGTAGAGTGATTAAGATATGTGACCTAAATAAAAACTGTAAAGCAGTGAAAAGAAAAGTAAGGGATTTTAAGCCTTGGCAGATAATAGAATTATTAAATTTGCTGGGTATAGAATCTGTATAAACGATGAGGTATATGAACCAGCAGAGGATAGTCAACTTTTGTTAGAAATCATTAAAATAAATAAAGGGGATAAAGTTCTAGATATGGGCAGCGGTACTGGCATTTTAGGTTTACATGCTTATTCTTTAGGTGCTTCAACGGTGTATTTTGTTGATATTAACCCTTATGCAACTATCGCTACGATGTGCACCCTGAAAATTAACGGTATAAATAATTATGAGGTAATAAATTGTGATTTACTCTCGTGTCTAAGGAATTTTAAGTTTGATGTCGCAATCTTTAACCCACCATATCTCCCTTTTGAAGAATTTAATAAGTGGATAGGTTATAGTTGGTCTGGGGGAACAAGTGGAGCAGAAGTTATTTCTAGGTTTTTAAAAGAAATAAACGCTAACCGCGTTTATGTTCTTTATTCTTCATTAACTAATGAGGATAAAGTTCTTAGCTCTTTAACGCGTTTTAAAATCATAAATAAGAAAGAAAGGACTTTTGGGTTTGAGACATTAGTAGCATTAGAGTTGATAAAAAATGATTAGGTTAGTAATAGTAGAACCAGAGGGTGCTTACAATGTAGGTTTTATTGCTAGACTTGTAAAAAATTTCGAAGTAGACGAGTTTTATATAGTTAATCCCAAATGTGACTTAGAGGAGGCTAAAAAGTTCTCTGCGAGAGGCATTGAAGTACTTGAGAAAAAAGCTAAAATAGTAAGTTCTTTTGACGACGCAATAAAGGACGCTGATATAAAAATCGCAACATCTAGTATCGCTGATAACAAAGGAGATTTGATCCGTAAATCTATTAGACCATGGGATTTGGAGAAATTTATAGGCAATGACAAAAGAACAGCGTTAATTTTTGGAAGGGAAAGCGTTGGACTGACTAGAGAGGAGATAATGAAAAGCGATTTCTTACTGTTCATCCCCGCTAACCCAGAATACCCCGTTCTAAATTTATCTCATGCAGTGTCTATTGTTTTATATGAGATTTGGAGAATAAAGAGTAAGAGTTCTACTTCTTCTATTTCTGCTGATGTTATCAAGTTAATAGAGAAATATTCAAGAGATATAACAGAACTAATAATGGAAACTAAAAGTGAAGAGGAAATAGAAAAAACAAAAATTCTCTTTAGGAGGGTTTTGCTAAAGGGTGTAAATGATAATGAGGAGGGTATGGCTTTAGTTCGTTTATTAAGGAAGATATATGTTAAGCTTGGTAAAAAAGAGTGAAAACTTTTTATAAAGGATTCAAATTACTCTTTAACAATGTCTTCAAAGACCTCAGCGATCAAGGACAAGTGGAAGCTTAAGAAGTGGTTTACTATACTTGCTCCTAAGACATTTGGTGAGGTAGTATTAGGTTCGACGCCAGCATATGATGTGTCTCAATCATTAAATAGGAAAGTCGAGACCACACTTTATGACCTTACTGGGGATTTTAGCCTAGTTTACGTTCATTTATACTTTAAGGTTGTGGGACATGACGGTGACAAATTATTAACGATGTTCGCTGGTCATGAGTTATCAAGAGATTATATTAGGTCTTTAGTTAGAAGGAAAAGCTCAAAGATAGATGCTATTATTGATGTTCAAACTAAAGACGGTTATGTTTTGAGGGTTAAAGGGTTGGCATTAACCACATATAGAGCTCATAGATCTCAAAAGACTGCAATTAGGAAAATAATATGGGATATTGTTTCGAAGAAAGCCACTGAAAGTACTTTTGACCAATATATACAAGATATAGTCTTTGGAAAGATAGCTAATAACATATTCCAGGAGGCAAAGAAGATCTATCCACTAAGAAAAGTTGAGATAGAGAAAACGAAAGTGCTTAAAACACCCAGTTCGTAAAATTTTTCATGAGAGCTATTATACTCGCTGCTGGTGCTGGCGAAAGGTTAGAGCCTATAACTCATACTCGTCCTAAGCCTTTAATTCCAATTCTTAATAAACCATTAATTAATTACTGGATAGAAAACTTACGGGCTTGTGGAATAAAGGATATAAGTGTCGTAATTAACCCTTCTCATAAGGACTTTTTTTCAAGGCTTGGGGTTGACTTAATTTTTCAAACTGAAGGTAAAGGGACTGGCAAAGCTCTTTTATCCGCTAAGGGAATTAAAGACGAGATTTTAGTAATTTATAGTGATGTATTCTTAGGTGATTTTAGTGTTCTATGCAAGATTTCAAATGAGGGTAATAGTGTTTTGGGAGTTAGGGTTGAAAACCCCAAAGAATACGGAGTTTTATCAGTGTCATCTGACGGTAGTTTGAGAGAGATAATAGAGAAACCAGAAAATCCACCGTCAAATCTCATAAATAGTGGGGTATATAAGCTCGATAGCGATATATTTCATTACCTCGAGAAAATTTCGCTTTCTCCAAGGGGAGAGTTAGAATTAACTGATGCAGTGACTTTGATGGCTAAGGATAAAAAAATTAAGGTAATAGAATATAATAATTATTGGATCGACATAGGTAGGCCGTGGAATATCATAGATGTAAATAAATGGGCATTGGATAATTTAGTTTCTAGTAAAAATTTTGGAAATATCGAGGACGGCGTCAAAATAAAAGGCAAGGTAATTATCGAGGATGGCGTTGAGATTAGGTCTGGTACTTATATAGAAGGACCTGTGTATATAGGGAAAAATTCAATTATAGGGCCTAACTCTTATCTTAGACCTTATACAGTTCTAACAGAAAACGCAAAAATAGGTGCAAGCGTTGAGGTTAAGGAAAGTGTGATCATGGAGGGTTCTAAAATTCCACATTTAAGTTATGTAGGTGATTCTGTGATTGCAGAAGATGTTAATTTTGGTGCTGGCACTCTAATAGCCAACTTACGCTTCGATGAAAAGGAAGTTAAAGTGAATATAAAAGGGCAAAGAGTTAGTAGCGGTAGGAAAAAGCTTGGGGCATTTATAGGTGCTCACGTAAGAACTGGAATAAATGTTACTATTCTACCAGGCGTTAAAATAGGGGCATATGCAAGAATATACCCAGGGGCAGTTGTAAATAGAGATGTTGGATATGGTGAATTCTTTAGGGCCTAGCGGTTGTCGATACTATCTTTATGACATCATTATTCTGTAGTTGATAATCTTCACCAACCCTTATTTTCTTTTTAACGTTTATTGCATATAAGAATCCTTTAGCTAACTCTGTGTGAATTAACGAAGCTAAGTCTCTTGGTGTTGAGCCCCTTTTTATTAGTATTGCGTCTGGTAGAACATTGCCGTTATGATCAGTGAGTTTTTTCTCATCTTCAACTGGATAGACCACTATCATTCCTAAGGCCTCAAATACTGCCGTATTTATTGCTTGTTGTACTCCAGTGCTACCATAGACCTCGAGTACGTTTTTCTTAATGTACTCTAATGCTTGTTTTTGTTTTCCAGATAATTCTCTGGTGATTTTGAAATCACTTTCCCCCGGTATGTATTCTATCAATCCGGCCTTTGATGCCTTTCTTAATGCTAATTCTGCTTCGGCACTGGTTGGAATAACCCATTTATATTTCTTTTTAAGGTTATCTATAAACTTTCTTGATTCTAGTATATCAATCTTATTAGCAGCTATGACGATTGGCTTTGATATTTCTCTCAGTTTTTTTGAGAAATTTCTTAGATCTTCCTCACTCCATTGCATTAGCTTAACGTTTTCTAATTTCGTTTCTCTTAAGGTTTCTATTATTTGTGTTTTATTTATTGAGAGACCGGAAAGTTTTGCAAGTAGTTCCTCAACTGGGTCTTTGTTAGATAAATCTATATTTCTCGCGAATTTAGCCCAGTCCTTAGATATTATGGAGTAGAACCATTCATCAATTTCATCTATTATGAATTTTATATCTTCTTCTGGGTTTCTAGTCCCTGGAGGTACTGGTATTCCCTCTTCATTAGTAGAACCACTAGCATCAACTACATGAATTAACACATCAGCTTTTCGAAGATCATCAAGGAATTTGTTTCCTAGTCCTCTTCCCTCATGCGCACCTGGGATTAACCCAGCTACATCAACTAATTTTACTGGTATAAATCTGTAATCTCCTATACACACGGAGTTCCTTGGGTTACATTTTACACCAAATTCAGTATGTACACATTTAGTTTTTACATATGCTATTCCTACATTAGGTTCTATCGTCACGAAAGGTCTGTTAGCTATTTCAACATCTATTAATGTTGATGCGGAAAAGAACGTGCTTTTACCTACGTTCGTCTTTCCAATTAAACCTATCGTTATCATTTAGGATAATGTGGACAAACACCTTTATTAAGTAGTTGTTAATTAGAAGAGTAGAAGAATTATGACACTATCAATGTATCACTATATAGAAAAGACCTGGCAAAATGATGACTGGAAGAAAACAGTCTTAAGAACGAGGCTTATAGAGTGGAGACGTCAGCCTGCAGTAGTTAGGATTGATAAGCCTACAAGGCTAAATAGAGCTAGGAGTTTAGGATATAAAGCTAAGCAAGGGTTTGTAGTGGTTAGAGTTAGAGTTAGGAGAGGCGGTCTAAACAAACCAAGGCCCAATAGTGGTAGAAGGCCTAAAAGGATGGGTGTTTACGGTTATAGTCCTTCTAAAGGATATAGGTGGGTTGCAGAGGAGAGAGCTGCTAGGAAATTCCCCAATCTTGAAGTCCTGGGAAGCTATTATGTTGGAGAGGACGGTATGTATAAGTATTACGAGATTATTATGGTTGATCCAAACCATCCAGTAATCAAATCCGATCCACAATTAAGGTGGTTACAAGATCCTGCCAATAGGAGAAGAGTATTTAGAGGACTAACAAGTGCTGGTAAGAAAGCTAGAGGGTTAAGGAAGAGTAGGGGACTTAAGGGTACCGTAGAGCATAAGTGGAAGAAGAAGCAGAAAGAGAGGGAGCTAAAGAAGAGGCACGAGGCTTCAAAGTACTACAGATTACAGAACTTTGATAAGAAGCCCGGGAAATGAAAGCAATTAACATTGAAATTTCGGTCTTTTGTCACGAGACCGAAGATAGAGAAAAGATACTATCATCAATCCAACGTTTTTTTGATAGTGACATAAAGTCAGCTAAATTTGAAGACAATATAGTTAGTGGATATTATGGAAATAGAATAGAGATAATTAGTTTTAAAGCTACTGGTAAGGTAGCAAATTCTATTTTCCAAAGGATTTTAAATTCCTTAGACAAATTTGATCTTCTGTTATTAATATCTACGCTTTCTGAGAGACTAGATAGAGGTAAATTACATTTAAGGATTGATAAACAAAAGTTAATTAGCCAAGGGAAGATTTTCCTTAAAGATGGTGATGATGTAATAAAAGTGATTATTACTCTAAAGGATTCACAAAATTTAGAGGAGGAGCTGAAAAGTTTTGCTAATAGAAACGAGAGTTAATAATTCCTCTTACGAACTGGCGTCGTATATTAAAATTTTAGGTTATGATTATTTTCTATCGGAAGACGGTAAATTCGGAATAAAGAGGACTACTTTAAAAAGTGGAAACAAAGAGGAAATTTTCAATTTTTATAGGAAAAATAAGCCGTCAATATATTTTGTAAAACCTACTACAATAGAAGCATTACGATATTCAATAATTTATGATAATGTCAATGGAATAGTTATTGACAAAGAAAACTCAAGATTGTTTAAAAAATCTATGCTTAACCTAATAAGGCAATATAATAAAGTTGTAGAAGTTTGCATAAATGAGATAAGTATTGTATATAAGGTAATTAATTGGAGCGATAAGTGGATAGAGTATCCTATCTTTTCTTCTTGTGCTTCAAGGTTTAATGAGCTATGGTCTCCACTTTCTAAAATAGCTCTTTTATCTTCTTTAGGTGCTTATAAGGAAGATGCAATAAGGTGGATTTATCTTTCACCATTGGTTTTATTTGGTAGAGATCCTTGATACTCGATTTTATTATACTTGGTTGGTTAGCTATTCTTACGATTGTAAATATTTATATGCTTAGGATAAGAATAATATATTTTAAAAAACTTAAAAATAAGCGTGATATCAAATCTAAAAGATATGTTATTTTTGAAATTATACCAGAAAACACTTTCGAAAATAGGCAAATTGAAAACCAAATTAGAAATGCTGTTAAGGAATTAGGAGGCAACATTTGGCTTGAGATCGCAAATCCTAAACTTGTTTTCACATACAAGAATTATGGGATTATTAGTACTAATAGGGTTGGTTATAAAATAGTTTTAGCCAGCCTTCCTTATGTTAGAGAAATAGATGGTAAAGAAATACTTCTAGTACCGAGAAGAACTACGGGAAGTTTAAAAAAGGCTAAAAAACTAATAGGAATTAGATGATGAAGCCGCTCCAGACTGCACTATGATGTGCACGCGACGAACTGAATAACACTTTTTACCAACATTTATATTTAGTGTTAAGTGGAGAAGAAATGGCATTTGGACCAGCAGCTATGGGATATGATAGAGCTATAACAATATTTTCTCCAGATGGATCTTTGTATCAAGTAGACTATGCGTTTGAGGCAGTTAAGAAAGGGTGGACTACATTAGGAGTAAAGACAAAGGCCGGTGTTGTACTAGTAGGAGAAAAGAGAAAAGCAACCCAGCTACTTGACGTTGATAACATAGAAAAGGTATTCTTACTAGACGATCATGTGGGTTGCAGTTTTGCTGGTTTAGCATCTGATGGAAGGATTTTGATTGATTACGCTAGGTCACAAGCATTACAACATAGGTTAATTTATGACGAACCTATAAGTATCGATTATCTCACCAAATTAGTATCAGATATTAAACAAGCTTATACACAGCATGGCGGTGTAAGGCCTTTTGGTGTTGCGTTGATTATAGGCGGTATTGATAAAGGGAGAGTACCTAAACTCCTAATGACCGAGCCAAGTGGACAATTTATGCCATATTATGCTGTTGCCATTGGTCAAGGAGGATATACTGCAACTGAATATTTTGAGAAAAACTATAAGGAAGATTTAAACATGGAAGATACTATATTGTTAGCTTTAAGGGCTTTAGCATCCACTTTAAAACCTGGTGAAAAATTAACGCCATCTACAGTAGAAGTTGGTTACGCTGATGTAAACACAGCTCTGTTTAGAAAAATGAGTTATGAAGAAAAAGTTGCAATATTACAAAAGTTATGAGGGGGCGATAAGCGATACATGACTAAAAAGGAGGAAATGGTAATTGCAAGATATGAACATGGAGGAGAAAGATTCGAGATACTCGTAAGGCCTAAAGAAGCTATGGAATTAAGAAGTGGAAAGAGTATTAGTTTAAGTGATGTAGTGGTGTCAGATACAATATATAAGGATGTTAAAAAGGGGTTAAAGGCTTCACCATCAGCACTAAAGAAGGTTTTTGGAACTACCGATTTTGAAGAGGTCGCTAGGCAAATAATTTTGAAAGGCGAAATACCTTTAACGGCTGAGCAAAGAAAGGAAATGCTAGAGAATAAAAGAAAACAAATCATAGATTATATATCCCGTAATGCGATAGACCCTAAAACTAATTTACCTATTCCGAGAACAAGGATTGAGATGGCTATGGAACAGGCTAAGGTGCAAATAGATCCTAATAAGGATGTTGAGGCACAAGCGTTACAGATCGTGAAAGAGTTGACCAAGATAATTCCAATAAAGATCGCGAAAGCCTTAATTGAAATTAAGGTAGATCCTAAGTATAGTAGTAGAGTGAAAGCGCAATTACATAATTTAGGAGAGGTAAAGAAGACTAATTGGCTAGGAGATGGTACTTTAATTGCGGAGATAGAGATTCCCGCCGGTGCACAGCAAGAAGTAATAGATAAGTTAAATGCTTTAACTAAAGGCGAAGTGGAGGTAAAGATCTTACAGGTGAAGTAATATGTCAAATACTAAGATCTACTTTCAAGACAGAAGCATCGTAACTCCCGGAGATCTGATAGCTGAGGGAGATTTTCAAGTTCCGTGGTCCCCTTATTTTTACAGAATAGAAAATAAGTATTATGCCTCTGTTACTGGATTGTTTACAATTAAAGAAGGGAATATATTTGAAGTTATACCATTAGAAGGCCCCCATTATTATCCGAGAGTCGGTGATACGGTAATCGGTTTAATAGAGGATGTTGAAATTTACGGTTGGGTAGTAGATATAAAATCATTTTATTCAGCTTACTTACCAGCGCTCTCTTTGCTTGGTAGGCCAGTGACTCCAGGTGAGGATCTAAGGAGATATTTAACTATAGGTGATTATGTATTAGCTAAAGTTGAGACTTTTGATCGTACTATAAACCCCATATTGACAGTTAAGGGCAAAGGATTGGGTAGAATAGCATCTGGAACTGTAATTGATATTTCACCAGTTAAAGTGCCTAGAGTAATAGGTAAAAACAAGAGTATGCTTGAGGTTTTAACTTCTGAAACTGGTTGTGAAGTAATAGTTGGTCAAAACGGTAGAATACTAATTCGTTGTGCTAGCAGTGCACAAGAAGACGCTTTAACTGAAGCCATAAATGTTATTCAAGCAGAGTCACACACTAAAGGGCTAACAGAAAGAATAAGAAAGTTATTAAGAGAAAAATTGGGTGGGAGTAAAAATGATGCAAGTGCAGAAACCAAGGCTAATACTTGAGAACGGCTTAAGAGTTGACGGTAGAAAACCAGATGAATTAAGACCTATAAGAATTGAGTTGGGAGTATTAAAGAATGCTGATGGTTCAGCGATATTTGAAATGGGTAACACAAAAGTCATCGCAGCTGTTTATGGTCCTAAAGAGATGCATCCTAGACATTTAGCATTGCCAGATAAAGCGTCTTTGAGAGTGAGATACCATATGGCTCCGTTCTCTACGGATGAAAGAAAGAACCCGGCGCCCAGCAGAAGGGAGATAGAACTCTCTAAAGTTATTAGAGAGGCATTGGAAGCTACTGTACTGGTCGATCTTTTCCCAAGAACTGTTATAGATGTATTTATGGAAGTATTACAAGCTGATGCTGGAACAAGACTTGTCTCATTAATGGCCGCTTCGATGGCATTAGCTGATGCAGGTATTCCCATGAAAGATTTAATAGCTGGAGTAGCTGTAGGTAAGGCTGATGGTGTTTTAGTCTTAGACTTAAATGAACCAGAAGATATGTGGGGGGAGGCTGATATGCCAGTAGCCATGTTACCTTCGTTAGGGCAGGTAGTTTTGCTTCAACTTAACGGTAATATGACTCCTCAAGAGTTTAGGCAAGCATTGGATTTAGTTCAAAAAGGAATTAGTATAATTTATAACATAGAAAAAGAAGCTTTAAGGAATAGATACGCTGAATATAAGGAGGAGTGAGTATGTCAGTAACTCCACCAAATGAAAATATTGTGCCTTTAATTAAGAAGGACAGTATATTAGCCTCTTTGGAGAGAGGAGTAAGAATTGATGGAAGGAAATTAGGCGAATATAGACCAATATCGATTACTTTGGGTTATATTAAAAAAGCAGAGGGCTCTGCTCTAGTTAAAATAGGAGACACTATGGTTTTAGCTGGTGTGAAATTAGAGGAAGGGGAACCTTTTGAAGACATGCCCAATCAAGGGAATTTAATAGTTAACGTCGAGTTATTGCCTTTGGCTTACGAGACTTTTGAACCCGGTCCTCCAGATGAGAATGCAATAGAGATAGCTAGAGTTGTGGACAGAAGTTTAAGGGATTCAAAAGCAGTAGATTTATCTAGATTAGTGATAATACCGGGTAAAAAAGTGTGGAATGTATGGGTAGATGTATATGTCTTTGATTACGGCGGAAACGTTTTAGATGTGTGTACTTTAGCCTCTGTGGCCGCATTGTATAATACTAGATTACCAAAAGTTGAAGTAGAAGGTGAAAACGTTAAGATAATAAAGGAGGAAAAAACAGATATAACTCCCATTGTTCAACCAGTGGTAACAGTGACAGTAGGTAAAATTGGTAAATACTTAATAGTAGATCCCAATATAACTGAGGAAAGTATCTTGGATGCGAAAGTTTCATTTTCATATACTAGGGAAGGAAGAATAGTAGGAATGCAAAAAGGTGTTAACGGGAGTTTAACGTTACAAGAAATCGATGCCATGGAGAACTTAGCTAGAACAGCTTCACAAATATTATTCGATGAACTTAAAAAGTATATAAACCTTTAATAGGTGAGCTAAAATGGGGAAAGTAACGGGTATTGCTGGACGTTTTGGTGCTAGGTATGGTTCCTCACTAAGAAAAAAATGGAAAGAAATAATGGAAAAAAGATATAAACCTTATCAATGCCCCGTCTGCAAAACTACTGGTAAAGTAGTTAGGATAGCTTCTGGGGTGTGGTATTGCAAGAAGTGCGGTGCTAAGTGGGCAGGGCTTGCCTATACACCATATTAGAGTTATTTTTACATCTACACGTGACGCGCCTTTAAGAGTAAGGAGTTTTTTGAATGAACTTACAGTTGTAGTTCCTAATTCTATCAAAATAAATCGAGGTAGGCAAAGTATAAATGAAATACTTAAAAAATCAAAGTATTTAGGAGCATCTTATCTTGTAATAACCGGAATTAAAAAAGGGAATCCCTCATATTTTAGAGTAATAGATTCGGTCACGTTTGAACAGAAATATTTTTTAAAGATCCGTGGCGTAACGTTACTTAAGGAGCTTAAGCTTGTAAGGCCTAAAAATAAGGTTAAATTTGCTTGTATATCAAAGGTTGATAACGAAGTTATAAGAAATTTCTTACTCGATATAGGTTTTTATAGTGTCACTAATTGTAATGTTTATGCCTATGGTTATCGCGTTAAAGAGGAGGAGTTGTCTTTGTATGAGCTTAAATTTTTAGATCCCACTAATAATATATTAGGCCCTATAATAAGATTTATAATATGAAAGTTAAGATAGAGATTGAGCTTATAGATTTCGACAAACATTTGAGTGATATAATATTTAATTCAATTCTCCCGGAAAAGATAGATGACAAACTAGTTAATATTAATAAGGATTTAGGTAAATTCGTTATAAAGGCTAATTCAATAAGCAGGGGAAGAGCTATAATGAACTCTTATATATCCTGGATCTATTCAATATTGAGGACTATCGGTGAGGTGAAAAATTCATGACTGAAAGAATTCCACCTGAATTACAGACAGAATTGGTTAAGTTACAGCAGCTACAAGACCAATTAAATAGAGTAGTTGCTGAAAAAAGTATAATTGATAGTCAGCTAAGAGAGGTAAATAAGGTACTCCAAGAGCTCTCACAATTACCTACTGGGACTACAGTATATAAAATAGTAGGTAACTTATTAGTAAAAGTAGATAAAGAAACTGTGCAAAAGGAGCTAGACGATCAGAAGACTATTTTAGAGTTAAGATCAAGAACTTATCAAAACCAAGAGTCAAAACTAAGGTCACAACTTGAGGAGAGACAGAAAAAAGTTAACGAATTGATGGCTAAATACAATTTACTACCCAGTGGGAGTGGCGGAGCACCAAAGGCTTAAAGAGTATAAGCTAAGTATTTGATAATTATGATAAGAATTTATGCTGACTATAGGGAGAAGAATAGCGGTGTGCCAGATCTATTAAAGGATTTAGGAGTCATTGTTATTTTTGATAATTTAAGTGTGGCGGATTATGTTTTAAGCGATGAAGTAGGAATAGAGAGAAAGAACGTATCTGATCTCATAAACTCTGTTTTCGATAAAAGATTTTTTGACCAACTAAATAGATTGTCTGAAGCTTATAAGGAACCTTACTTACTAGTTGAGGGAAATCTAGATAGAATAAAAGAAATAACTTCTAGGTGGAAAGCAATAAACGCGGCTCTATTATCTGCAACAGTAGATCTGGGAATAAGAGTAATATATTCTTCTGATAAAAAGGATACTGCAGAAATTTTACTTAAAATGGCTGAAAAAATTTCAAAAAAGACAACTCATTTTGCTATAAATCTACATGAGAAACCCAAGTTCGAAAACTTAAGGGATATGCAATTATACGTAGTTGAGTCTTTCCCTAATATTGGTGCTAAATTAGCAGAAAAACTGTTAGAAAGGTTTGGATCTATAGAAAACATTTGTAAAGCATCAGTGATAGAGCTAGAGAAAGTGATAGGAAGTAGGAAAAGAGCTGAAGATATATATAAAATAATCCATTCAAAATACAGTAAAGAAAATGGGGAGAATAATAAAAAGAAGAATAATAATCAATCTTCTTCTGTTTCTTTGTTAGATTTCTTAGAGCCTAAATGATACTGAAACTTTCTTCTTTTCTGCCTTCCAATCAACATTAACTGGAGGCAAACCAGCCTTACTTCTCAAATAGTTATAAGCAGAAAGGGCTGCTTTTACCCCCTCTGCAGCGGCAACTACAGCTTGTTTGTATGGAGTATTTGTTACATCACCGGCTGCAAATATTCCCTCTTGCGAAGTCCTTTCTAACTCATCTACTATGATCTCGCCTTTCTCATTAAGCTTTACCAGATCTTTTACAAAATCGGTTTTAAGAACGTAACCCATTTCTATTATGACTCCCTCTAATTGTATTTCAACCGTTTCTTTCGTCTTCAAATTCTCTATTATAATACCTTCTACTTTATTATTTCCAAATATCTCCTTAACGCTATAGCCTAAATACAGTTTAACATTAGGATTCTCGACTATAGATTTTATAGTTCCTTCGTCTCCTCCTACTAGTGATGTTGACTTCGATATATAGTAAGCTGGTCTGGCGTAACGTGAAAGTAACTCTATTGCTTCTAAGCCAGGCTCTCCTTCACCAACAACTGCTGCAGGTTTATCTTTAAAGAAAGCTGCATCACATATTGCACAATAAGAGACTCCTTTCCCTTTTAATCTTGCCTCACCTGGTACATTGAGCTCTCTTGGTGTCTTTCCAAATGCTAAAATTACTGTCTTACTCAAGTATTGTCCTTGTATTCCATATAGTTTAAATAATCCTTCAGCATTCTTTTCAATCCTATAAATTTCTTCCCCGTAAATGAATTTAGCACTAAATTTTTTAGCTTGTTTTTCTATTTTCTGTGCTAAACCTATTCCGGTAGTAGCGTCTATTGCGGGATAGTTTTCTATTAGATCTGTAAGTGTCAGTTGTCCTCCTAAATCCTTTGATATTACTAATGTTTTCATTTTTTGCCTAGCTGAATATAATGCTGCACTTAATCCCGCTATTCCAGCTCCTACTATTATTACATCATATATTTCTTCTTGTTGCATGGGAGGGATTTTCGCTTCTTATAATAAAAAATTAATTTACAAAACAATTACTACAATTTTCTTTGTAAGTAACGTAACTTTGAGATTTTTGAAAATCTATTAGGTTATTCCACCTATGTGCGTATTTAATCTCCAATACATTTTAATATTCAAAATCAGACAAACTATACACAATACGGTGATTTAGGCCTTGCCTCGATATAAGACAGTAGAACAAGTACTTAGCTTAATGAAAGATATTACTAGAGTAAGAAATATAGGAATAATTGCGCACGTTGATCACGGGAAAACGACAACTAGTGATACCTTACTGGCTGCAGCTGGAATAATTTCACAGAAGGTAGCGGGGGAAGCGCTTGCGTTAGATTATTTATCAGTTGAGCAGCAAAGAGGTATTACAGTAAAGGCTGCTAACATAAGCTTGTATCACGAATTAGACGGAAAAGGATATGTAATTAACCTAATTGATACTCCGGGCCACGTAGACTTTAGTGGCAGAGTTACTAGAAGCTTAAGAGTTTTAGACGGTTCAATAGTCGTTGTAGATGCAGTAGAAGGTGTTATGACACAGACTGAAACAGTATTGAGACAGAGTTTGGAGGAAAGAGTTAGGCCTATCCTCTTTATAAATAAAGTAGACAGGCTAGTAAAGGAATTAAAACTTAGTCCACAAGAAATTCAGAAGAGATTAGTCGACATTATAATAGAAGTTAATAACCTAATTGAGATGTACGCTGAGCCTCAATTTAAAGATCAGTGGAAAATTAAGCCTGAAGCCGGAAACGTAGTGTTCGGATCCGCAAAAGATAAATGGGGGTTCAGCGTTCCTATGGCTGCTAAAAAAGGAGTTAAATTCAGTGATGTAGTAGTAGCTTATTCATCTAGTGATAAATCTAAAATTGAGGAATTAGCTAACAAGGCTCCGATTCATGAGGCATTGTTGGATGCAGTTATTAAATTTGTCCCTAATCCAAGAGACGCTCAACAATATAGGATTCCGAAAATATGGAAGGGTGATTTAGATAGCGAAATAGCTAAAGCCATGCTAAATGCAGATCCTAATGGTCCCATAGTGTTAATGATAAATGATATGAAAGTTGATCCTCACGCTGGGTTAGTAGCTACCGGTAGGGTATTCTCTGGAACTTTAAGAGCTGGAGAAGAGATATGGTTAGTTAATGCCAAGAGACAACAAAGAGTGTTACAAGTAAGCCTTTACATGGGTGCAATTAGAGAACTAGCAGAAGAAATACCAGCTGGAAACATAGCTGCCGCATTAGGATTAGACGCTGCAAGATCTGGAGAGACAGCGATTGATGTAGGATTTAAAGATGCTAACGTAGGTTCGTTCGAGAAGCTACATTACGTTTCAGAGCCAGTTGTTACTATTTCAGTAGAGCCCAAGAATCCTAAAGACCTCACTAAGATGATTGACGCATTGAGAAAACTAAGTATCGAAGACCCCAACTTAGTAGTAAAGATTAATGAGGAAACTGGGGAGTATTTATTGTCTGGAATGGGATTCTTACACCTTGAGGTATCATTACAGTTACTCAAGGAGAATTATGGAGTAGATGTTGTGACGTCTCCACCAATAATTGTTTACAGAGAAAGTATTAGGGCAAAGAGCCAGATTTTTGAGGGCAAATCACCAAATAAACATAATAAGCTTTACATAAGTGTGGAGCCATTAAATAATGAGACTATTGAACTTATTGCAAACGGTACTGTTAAAGAAGATATGGACAGTAAAGAAATGGCTAAGATTTTAAAAGAGCAAGCTGGCTGGGATTATGACGAGGCAAAGAAGATTGTAGCCATTGATGAGAATATTAATGTTTTCGTAGATGCAACAAGCGGTGTTCAGCACTTAAGGGAAGTCATGGACACACTAATTCAAGGATTTAGGTTAGCTATGAAGGAGGGGCCTTTGGCTTTTGAGCCAGTAAGAGGAGTAAAGGTTGTACTTCATGACGCAATAATCCACGAGGACCCAGCTCATAGAGGTCCAGCACAATTATATCCTGCGATTAGGAACGCTATATTTGCTGGATTTTTAACGGCTAAACCAACGTTACTAGAACCCATTCAGAAATTGGATATTAGGGTTCCAATGGACTATGTAGGTAATGTAACTGGAGTTATAACTAGAAAAAGAGGCAAAGTATTAGATATGATTCAGACTGGTAATGTTGCTAGAATTATTGCTGAAATACCAGTAGCCGAGTCCTTTGAGTTGGCTAGCGAATTAAGAGCAGCTAGTGCAGGAAGGGCATTTTGGGGTACTGAATTTAGTAGATGGGCTCCAGTACCAGATGCAATGCTTACTGATGTTATAATGAAAATTAGAGAGAGGAAAGGGAAACCTAAGCAACTACCTAAAGTTGAAGACTTCTTATCGTGATATTTTATGGAAGAAATTAATATTTTTAGGGATACTAAAGCCATATTTTTTGACTATGATAATACTTTAGTCTCTTTTGATGACAAATCGAACGAGGCCTTAATGGCTGTAAGCGAGGATATTTTTAATTTTATTAGAGAAAATTACTCTAATGTCAATATCAGTATTGAAGAGCTTAAGAAATTAGTAATAGAAACTTCTAAGTCCTTAGATGAAGAAGGGGTATATGATAGGAAAAGTTGGTGGCAAGCAGTACTTAATAAACTTGGGATAACCGCAGAAATAGACGACTTATATGAATGGACGCAAATTTATTGGAGTATAGCTTCGAATAACACACCTTATGAAGATGCGTTAGATTTAATAGAATATTTAAAGAGGAAGAATTATAAAATCGGATTAATTACTAACAGTGATGGTGAATGGGGAGATAAAAAAACAAGGATTAGTAAATTTCCATTAATTTCGTATTTCGACGTGATTATAATTGGTGGTGAAAATAATATAAAGCCCAAACCTAATGTTCAACCGTTTATAATTGCATGCGAAAAATTAGGCTTATCTACTTCTCAGTGTATAATGATAGGGGATGATCCAGTTAAAGATTGTTTAGCTGCAAAAAAAGCCGGTTTTAAGTCTATTCTTGTCGATAGAAAAGGAAACGTTAAATACGCTGAACTGTATGCGGATTATGTAGTAGAAAACTTAAAAGAATTAGAAGAAATTTTCTAATTCAATTCACTCAAAATTTTACTTATTTCTTCTTTCATTAAGCGTGATAAGAATAAGTTAGAATTTTCGTTTAGCATGTCTGATTCGAATTCTCTGAAATCTTCAATTGCTAAATAATCAGTATAATTAGCTTCTTTTATTCCCACAATCGAAGGAAATAAAACTGTCTTTATCTCACCGTTAGAATATAATATTCCACCCATCATGGTGAGAATTTTTCTGTACCATTTCTCTGGTTCATCTATTACTACTGAAAGTTTTTCCTTTAATTCTAATGGTAATTCTAACATTTCAGATTTTAAACTTTCAGTAAATTCTGTTAAATTCGGATTTAATAAATTTGTATTAGCTAGGAGAATATTTACCTTTTTTATGAAATCTTCTATGAATATCTCCTCACTTTGTTGTATAATATCGTCTTCAGAATGATAATTGTTATAATGTATTGACGAGAATGTTACTGTGGGTATTCCTTTCTTTAAGAACCTATAACTATCAGTATATATACTTGGTGAGCTTATAATGTCATTAAATAAGCCCTCTAATTTAGTTTTATACCCTGGAGTTACAAATGCTTGAACTCCGTTAGCGGGTGAGATGTTATCTAAACTAATTGTTAATTTTATCTCTCCTATGCGTAAGTTCTTTACAAATTCTTTTGAACCACAAGCCCAAGAAAAACTACTGAAAAAACATCCACTTTCTTCAGCGGTGAAGGAAATCATATGAGTTTCAAACTCACTATTAATTTCTGGTAATATGGAGACGGATAACAAGTTATCATGCTCCCCATTAAACCAATGGTCGTGATGTGTAGTTATATATACGCTTTCCCTCTCTGTTTTTCCAGGCTTTATTATTTCTATTGAGTATCCCGTACTTATTTTCAGAGTTGAATCGTTATAGAATCTGCATGTGAGTCCCCTAATTTTATTTATATCCCTTTTTCTAACGAAAAAAGCTGGCACTGTTGGAGGATATTGGGGCTTATTACTAAGTAATGGTCTTTCTTTTACTACTATTTTTCTCATTTTATCATCAATTGTAAATATTAATGTATCGTATGAGTGATATCTTGCATAATATACTGGAATTTTCAGCAAATTATCTGTTTCGATTATCTTAAAATTTTTAGTCTCTAGATCGGTTCTAGGTGAATATGGTAATGCTATGGCTTCTATTCTATTTCCACATTCTATGAATGATACTCTTTCATCCCAATTAATTACTTCTTGTGGATGTATTTTTATCTCACTAATATCTTTTCTTTCCTCAAAAAATTTCTTTATTAAGTCAACTATTTTCCTTTCTTTCTTATCTCCAGTAACTAATTCACCAAACCGTGAAAGCTCTTTTACCCTTTCTATTACTTTCATATGTGGATAATAATATTATTGATCTAATATTCCCTCACGATGGCGTTTTTGAGGTAATTCTAGGTACAACTGGAGTAAGGCCTAACCTCGCTCCTATAGGTATCATAAGAGAAAAAAGCGTTTTAAAATCCAAAATATACAAGAGCACATTAACTTACCAAAATTTGCAAGTTAATAGAAAATGTAGCATAAATGTAACCCTTGATCCACTATTATTCTATTATTGTTTTATTGGTAAGTGTAACTGGGAAACATATGATGATATCCCAGTTCTTTCAAATTCTTTATCTATTATTGCAGAGTGTGATTACGAGAAATTAGACTCAGATCCAATTATAATAACTTACAGAATTAAAAATATTATCAGAAACAGTAGTAACATGAAAGCTTATAGTAGAGGAGACGCATTATTTATAGATTTTTTAGTACATTTATCGAGGATTGATATCTATTCAGATGCGGAGATTAAACAGTTTTTACCAATCATTGAATATGAGCTTAAAACTATTTCGAGGCTTTCCCCTAATTTAAAGGATATAGTTCAACGTATAGCCGATTATCTAAATAGTAAAGGGTTAAAAGTTAGTGTGTAATCTCACTTTACTTATGGGATTTTTAGTAGCTTTAATTCAAGGCGACGGTATAGGTCCAGAAATAGTTGTAAAGTCAAAGAAAATTTTGTCAAGGTTAAATGAGTTATATTCGTTACCTATCGAGTACGTAGAAGTTGAAGCTGGAGATAGGGCTTTAGCTAGATACGGTGAGGCTTTACCTAAAGATAGTTTGAAAGCTATTGAAAAAGCCGATATGATTTTAAAAGGCCCAGTTGGTGAATCTGCTGCTGACGTTGTAGTTAAATTAAGGCAGATGTATGACATGTACGCAAATCTTAGGCCAGCTAAATCATTACCTAACGTTGAAACTAAGTTCGGTAATGTTGACATTTTAGTAGTGAGAGAGAACACAGAAGACCTCTATAAGGGGTTTGAATATATAGCTACTGAAGGTGTGACTATTGGTATGAAAATTATAACATGGAAGGCTTCAGTTAGAATTGCTCAAGTTGCGTTAAATCAAGCTTTAAAGAGAAGAAAAAAAGTTACGTGCGTACATAAGGCTAATGTTATGAGGGTAACTGATGGGCTTTTTGCTGAAGCTTGTAGAAGTGTATTAAAAGGTAAGGTGGATTATTCGGAGATGTATGTAGACGCTGCAGCGGCTAATTTAGTTAGAAATCCACAAATGTTTGACGTTATTGTAACTGAGAACGTTTATGGCGATATATTGAGTGATGAAGCTGGCCAAATAGCTGGAAGTTTGGGTATTTCTCCTTCTGCTAATATAGGTGATAGTAAAGCACTATTCGAACCAGTGCATGGGGCAGCTTTTGATATAGCTGGAAAGAATATAGCTAATCCAACTGCATTTCTATTATCAGTAGCAATGATGTTTGATAGAATGTTCGAACTATCAAATGATCAGAGGTACTTAAAGGCTGCAGAATCGCTAAGGAACGCTATTTATAGGGTTTATGAGGAGAAAAAGAAGCTGACACCAGACGTAGGAGGTAACGCGACTACAGATGAAATGATAGACGAAATTTATATGAAGCTAATTTAACGCTTATATAAGGTTATATTAAATTATAAGGTAGGTGGTCTAAATTATCTCAGCGTACTGTTAGACCTCTATCTGGTAAATACGACCCATTAAAAGTAGAGGAGGAAATACTTAGGTATTGGGAAGAAAATAAGATTTATAATAAACTTAAAGAGGTTAACAGTAAACTCCCTAAAAAGTTCTTATTTATAGATGGTCCTCCTTACCCGTCAAGTCCAGTACCTCACATAGGAACTGTATGGAATAAGGTAATTAAAGACTGTATCTTAAGATATGAGAGACTCAACGGCTTCCGCACATACGACCAGCCTGGCTACGATACACACGGTTTGCCAATAGAGGTCGCTGTTGAAAAATTATTTGGAGTTCAGAGAAAAACGGACATTACAGAGAAAATAGGAGTAGATAAATTCGTTGCTAAGTGTAAGGAATTCGCACTTACTAATGCATCAGCTTTAACGAATAATTTCAAGAACGTAGGAGTTTTCATGGATTGGGATAAGCCTTATTATACACTAGATAATACGTACATCTCAAACTCATGGAGTGTAATAAAGAAAGCCCATGAAAGAGGATTATTATATAAGGGTGTTCATGTTCTTCATTGGTGTCCTAGGTGTGAGACCACATTAGCTGACTATGAGGTCTCAGAGTATAGAGATTTAGAAGATCCGTCAATTTATGTCAAGTTCAAGATAAGAGGAGAGGAGAACAGATACTTGGTTATTTGGACTACAACTCCGTGGACCCTACCAGCTAACGTGTTCGTTATGATAAATAAAGATTATGATTATGCTGACGTTGAAGTAAAGGGCGAAATCCTAGTTATAGCAAAGGATAGAGTAGAATCTGTAATGAAAGAAGCTGGTATAAAAGATTATAAAATTCTGAGAGTGTATAAGGGAGAGAAACTATTAGGGTTGAAATACGATCATCCTTTAAGGGACTTAGTACTTGCCCAACAAAAAGTTGATGAATATCATATTGTGGTCGACGCTGGAGAAAACGTGACATTAAGCGAGGGTACTGGTTTAGTTCATTCTGCGCCAGGTCATGGTGATATTGATTTTGAAATAGGAAAGGCTCACGGATTTCCAGTCTTGATGTTTGTAAATGATAGAGGTGAATTTACACAAGAAGCTGGCAAATATGCTGGTAAAAACGTTAGGGAGGCGTCAAATGAAATAATAGAAGATTTAAAGAAAAGGAATGCCCTACTTTATGCTGGTAAAATAGTCCATAGATATCCGGTATGTTGGAGGTGTAAATCACCACTAATTCTAAGGGCTATAGAACAATGGTTTATTGCTGTATCAAAATTAAAAGAAGAGTTATTGAGCGAAGTAGAGAGGGTTAAGTGGGTTCCAGAGTGGGGTGAGACAAGAATAGGTAATATGGTGAAAGAAATAAGGGATTGGGTTATCAGTAGGCAGAGGTTCTGGGGGACACCATTACCTATTTGGGTTTGCCAGAAATGTGGTAATATTATCGTAGTAGGGAGTAGAGAGGAGCTAGAAAAGGTAGCAATAAATAAGGTACCAGAGGATTTACATAGACCGTGGATTGATGAAGTTATAGTAAAATGTAATAAGTGTGGTGGTGAAGCAAGGCGTATCCCAGATGTTGCGGATGTTTGGTTTGATAGTGGTGTTGCGTTCTTTGCGAGCTTAGGAGAGGATTGGCAAAAGAAATGGAATGAGATAGGTCCAGTGGATTTAGTTTTAGAAGGGCATGATCAGCTAAGGGGTTGGTTCTTTAGCCTTTTAAGAGCTGGAGTTATACTTATGGACAAAGCACCATATAATGCAGTTCTAGTTCACGGATTTATGCTGGATGAGCAAGGTAGGGAGATGCATAAGAGTTTAGGTAATTACGTTGAGCCTTCACAAGTAATAAGTAAGTATGGGAGGGACGTGTTGAGATTATGGTTATTAAGAAATACTACCTGGGAAGACGCTAAATTCTCATGGAAATCCCTTGATATGACTAAAAGGGATTTAAATATTATATGGAATGTTTACGTCTTCGCTTCAACTTATATGAGTTTAGACAATTTCGACCCTTCAGAATATCCATTAGATAAGGTTAAAGATTATCTGAAACCAGAAGATAAATGGTTATTATCTAGATATTATAGGATAGTTAAAGAAGTAAAAGAAGCTATGAATGATTTCAAAGTTCATGAAATGGCAAATAAAGTTTCTAGTTTTATAATAGAAGATGTTAGTAGATTCTATTTAAGGTTGGTAAGAAAGAGGGCCTGGACAGAAACTAATGATATGGATAAGCTCACAATGTATTCCGTACTTTATGAAGTGTTAAAAGGTTCACTAATAATCCTATCGTCTATAACACCGTTTATCGCAGAGAAAATATATAGAGATTTCGTTCCAAACTCAATGGACTCTGTAAGCATGGAAAGATTTCCTTCAGTAAGAGAAGAGTTTATAAATAACGAAATTGAGGAAGCTTTTAGTCTAGCTAAGGAGATCGGAGAAGCGGGGCTAAACGCTAGAGCTAAGGCTGAGATAAAATTAAGATGGCCAATAAAAGAGGCTTATGTATTCTTAGTTTCTGAGAAAGATTTAAGGACAGCTGAAAGTGTTAAGGATGTTATTAAGTTCTTACTTAATACGAAAGAAATTAAGATTGAGGGATTTGAAGGGTTCAGAAGGTTTACTAAAGTTAGAGCCTTACCCAATAGAGGTAGTATAGGGCCAGAATTTAAGAGAATATCTGCAAAGGTCGTTTCGTATATTGAACAAAATTCAGAGCAAATTGCAAATGATATCCTATCTAAGGGTTCCCATGAAGCTGTAATTGATGGTGAGCAAATTACTATACGAATTAATCACGTGAATTTAGTGGAAGAAACAATGCCAGGTTTCGTTTCAGCTAGATTTGGTAAGGGTGTTGTTGTAATTAATAAAGAAATAAGTAAGGAAGAGGAAGAAGAGGGAATTGTAAGGGATTTAATAAGAAGGATACAATTCATGAGGAAGATTATGTCGTTAAATGTGAACGACTACATTAAAATTAGTATTGAAGTACCAGATCCAGAAAGAGCTGAAATAATTAGGAAATGGAGCAACTATATTCAAGAGGAGACAAGGGCTAAGGAAATAGTAATAGGTGAGGCTAAAGGAGATGTAGTGCAAGAATGGGAAATTGAAGATGAGGTATATAAAATAGGTATAAGTAAGGTAATTTAATGTTCCTATACCCAAGGAGAAAGAATTTAAGTGTAATTTTATTTACGTCTATTTTTGATACTGAAAATTCCCTTTCTGAAATTACGCTTAAATTGTCTTATATTATAAGATTTCTAGTTGATTTCAGAGTTAGTGAATTATGGTGGGTTAGGGATTCAAAAAGAAAAGGAATAGAGAAAATTATAAGAGATTTAGTTGAATATGCATTAGCTCCTCCTTATGCTAAAAGATATATACCTATAAGGCCAACTCTGAAAAAAGTTGGACTTTTAGAACCAATTAATATTCCGGCTCATGTGGTTATTAATGGAGGTGCAGAAGGAGAGATAAGAATTAGTGTAAACGGAGATATAGGGTTAAATACGAAAAAAGAAAAATTATGTAATAAAAAATATTGTCTAATCATAGATTCTGAGAGTGGCGAGATAGTCAGCTATCCCTTCTATCCTTACTATACTGGATTTAAATTACATTTCATAGATAAAAAACAGTTTTTAATGATTTTGAATGATAAGATTGAAAGTTCGAATATATTAATTGGAAGTAGAATTGGAGTAAATATTCAAACAGTATCCGAAAAAATCAAGGAAATTTATGAAAGTAAAGGGCTTAGAGTTGTCATAGGACCTCCAAAAGAGGGATTGGCTAAATACCTAAACTCGTTTAATGGATTTTTAATTAATTTCTTACCTAAACAAGGTGTAAAAGATGTTAGAGCAGAAGAAGCACTAATGGCATCGCTAACTTTGCTAAACTATTTCCTCGAATAGGGTAGATACACTTATAAGCGAAGCTTCTTTAAAAAAGAGGGACTGAGGGAAATTTAATGGGTCATCGTAAGTTAGCATCGCCTAGGAGAGGATCTTCAAGTTTACGCCCGAGAAAAAGGGCTAGGGAAATTTTGCCTACTCCTAAAAGTTGGCCTTTAATTGAGTCTAAGGAACCTAAATTACTAGGATTTGTAGGTTATAAAGTGGGAATGACTCATATCTTCATGATTGATGATAAACCTACGTCACCAAACTATGGAAAAGAAATATACGTTCCAGTAAGTGTAATAGAAACTCCACCTATAATTCCTCTAGCAATAAGAGCATACGCTATAAATTCTAAAGGCGAACCTTCAACTCTAACTGAATATTGGGGCGATATTAAGGAAGACATTATTAAAGTACTTAAAAATAGGAAGATTACGGGATTAACTTTAGATAAAGAAAAGATGAAAGGAAAACTAGAAGTTATAGAAAAGAATCTGGATAATATAAAGTATCTGAGAGTTTTAGTGGCCACACAACCCTATTTAGTTCCTTCACTTGGTAAGAAAAAGCCAGAAATAGTAGAAATACAGTTAGGAGGAGGTACTATAAAACAACAATTAGACTACGCTTTGCAAATTTTAGGCAAAGAGATAAGTGTTAAGGATGTGTTCAAAGAGGGTCAATTAATAGATATTATAGGTGTAACCAAAGGTAAGGGATTCGCTGGTGTAATTAAAAGGTTTAGTGTAGTAGAATTACCTAGATGGCATAAGCATAGAAAAGGGAGCAGAAAGGTCGGGACTAGAGGTCCTTCAATCTCAACTCCGAGTTACGTGCCTCAGCCTGGTCAGTTAGGTTTCCACAGAAGGACAGAATATAATAAGAGGATACTAAAAATTGGTGATGATCCTAAGGAAATAAACCCGGCGGGTGGATTTGTAAACTATGGTATTGTCAGAAATACTTATTTAATAATTGAGGGGTCAGTTATTGGTGCTAAAAAGAGGCCCTTATTCATAAGGTATCCAATAAGGCCTTCGTGGAATCCACAATCCGTTCCTAAAATTACTTATGTTAACCTAGCTAGCCAGCAAGGGTGAGATAGTATGTATCTTGAATTAGAGATTAAAAAAGCACCCATACTTGATTTAGAAGGTAATAAAAAAGAAGAAATAGAACTACCCATTTTCTTTAGCTACCCAGTAAGAAAAGACTTAATAAGGAGGGTTTTCATATCAGAATTTACTAAATCTTTACAGCCTAAAGGAAGAGATCCGATGGCAGGTAAGAGGACTACCGCAGTAAGTTTTGGAATTAATTTAGGTTTAGCTAGAGTGCCAAGAGTTAAACAGACTGGAGAAGCTGCATTAGCCCCCAACACTGTAGGAGGTAGGCTCGCATTCCCACCAACACCAGAAAAGAGAATTGTAGAAGAGGTTAACGAGAAAGAAAAAAGACTAGGAATTATTTCAGCTTTAGCTGCTACTGCACAACCGGTATTTGTTAAAGGTAGGGGACATAAGTTTACCACTGAAACACTACCAATAATTGTTGTTGATGAATTTGAAAACCTAAACAAAGCTAAAGATGTTATGAAAGCCTTCGAGAAGCTAGGGATAATAGATGATATCGAAAGAGTTAGGGAAAGGAAAAAGATAAGGGCAGGAAAGGGAAAGATGAGGGGGAGAAGGTATAAAAAGGCTAAAGGCCCACTAATCGTTATCGCAAATCCTAAAGCTTCGATAGTTAATGCGGCAAGTAATATTCCGGGTGTAGATGTAATAGCGGCAAATTTAATCAGCGTTATTCATCTAGCGCCCGGCGGGCATCCCGGAAGATTGACTATTTATACTAAATCTGCGATGGATGTATTACGTAAAAGATTTGAGGGGAGGATCGTAATATGATAATAAAGGAGTTCTTATCAACAGAGAAGGCTATAAAATTGATTGAATCTCAGAATACTTTAGTTGTAATAGTAGATAGGAACGCTACCAAAAAAGATATAAAAAATGAAATAGAGAAGACTTTTAATGTGAAGGTTAGAAAAGTTAACACACTAATTACACCCCAGGGGGAGAAGAAGGCTTATATTAAATTAAACCCTGAATTCAAAGCAAGTGATATAGCTCATAAGTTAGGTATTTTGTGAGGTGATTTAGATGGGTAAGAAGTTACTTCAACAGAGAGCTGGAAGAGGAGGTATAAATTTCAGAAGTCCAAGTTGGAGAAGGGTTGGTCCGGCAAGGTATCCTAATATTGAAGGTGAGCATAAGGGAAAGGTTATTGATATCGTGCATAATCCAGGTGTTAATGCACCAGTTGCTAAGATAAGATTAGATAATGGGTTAGAATTTTACATTCCAGCAGTCCAAGGTTTAAGAGTAGGTCAGATCATTCAAATGGGTAAAAATGTACCAGTAGTTACAGGTAACATAGTAGAAGTTGGTCAGCTCCCAGAAGGTACTGTTGTTTCAAACGTAGAAAAATATAGAGGAGATGGCGGAAGATATGCTAGAGCTGCTGGTGCATATGCGATTATATCTGGGAAATCTGGTGATAAGGTTCTTGTCAAATTAACTTCTGAGAAAATAGTGGAAGTCAGCTCAACTGCTAGAGCTACTATAGGAATTGTAGCTGGTGGTGGAGTTACTGAAAAGCCGCTATTGAAAGCTGGAAATAATTATTGGAAGTATAAAGTAAAAGCTAAGAAATGGCCACACGTAAGAGGTGTTGCGATGAATGCTGTTTCTCATCCGCATGGTGGTGGATTACATCAAAGCGTTAGTAGGCCATCTACTGTAGCCAGAAACACTCCACCTGGAAGGAAAGTTGGGCATATTGCATCTAGAAGAACAGGTAGGCGTGAAGGGGCATGAATTTTTATATTAAACTTTTAAGTAATACGGTGGGAGATTATGCCAATTGAGCTTTCTCCAGAGTGGAAGAAATTTAGATATAGGGGTAAGAGCTTAGAAGAACTTTTAAACATGCCTATGGATGAATTTATTAAATTATTACCAGCCAGACAGAGGAGATCTTTAAAGAAAGGTTTTAGTGATAGGCAGAGGAGATTGTTAGAGAAGGTAAGAAAGTATATCAGAGAAGGTAAATACGATAAAACTATTAGAACTCATGTTAGGGATATGATAATTTTACCCGAAATGGTAGGGTTGAAATTTGCCGTATATAATGGGAAGGAGTTTGTTGAGTTTCAAGTAGTGCCAGAGATGATTGGACATTATTTAGGAGAGTTCTCGATAACTACAAAGAAAGTTGAGCACGGTGAACCTGGATTAAAGGCTACTAGGTCAAGCTTATTCCTAGCAATGAAGGGATGAGCATGGCTCATTGGACTTATCCTATATTATCCCTGCCCGAAGATAGGTCTGCTAAAGCTGTAATAAGAAACGTCGATGCTTCTTTAAGGGACTTATATAATGTATGTAAAGCAATAAGAGGAATGAAGTTGAAAGAGGCTAAAGATTTCTTAAATAGGGTATTAGAAGAGAAAGAGGCATTACCATTTTGGAGGCATTCTCACGGGGCGTCTCATAGAAGTAATATCTCACCTAAATGGAAAGTAAAAAGTGGAAGATATCCTAAGAAGGCTATCAAGTATGTTATTAAAGTTTTAGAAAGTGCTGAAAATAATGCTTCTAATAAAGGTTTAGATTTAGATAATGTTAGAATTATTCATATTGCAGCACATAAAGGTGTAACTTTAAAGAGATATATGCCAAGAGCATTTGGAAGAGCTACTCGTAAGTTCAAGTATACTTCAAATATTGAAGTTGTATTGGGTGAGGTAGAGGAAGAAGAGACTGAAGAGAAGAAGGGGGTGAACGGATAATGGTGTTAATAAAGAAATATTTCCTCCAAAAATCTATGGTAAGAGTAATGGTAGATGAGTACTTGGCTAAACAGTTTTATAATGCTGAATATGCTGGTGTTGAGATTATAAAGACTCCAATTGGAACTAGGGTTGTAATTTATGCCGGTAGGCCGGCTCTAATAATAGGAAAACAAGGCAAGACAATTAAGCAATTAGCTCAAATGCTAGAGAAATACTTCGGATTGGAGAACCCACAAATTACAGTAACCACTACTGAAAATCCGGAATTAAACGCAAGGGTTATGGCATTCAGATTAGCAATAGCATTAGAGAAGGGTTATCACTTTAGGAGGGCTGCGTTTATCACAATACGTAGGATTATGAACGCTGGTGCCGTGGGTGCAGAGGTCGTAATCAGTGGTAAACTTACTTCTGAAAGGGCTAAATATGAGAAGTTAAAGGAGGGTGTTGTTTATAAGAGTGGTCAACAGTTAGAGAGAATTGTTGATAGAGCTATTGCAATTGCTATGTTAAAGCCTGGTGTTTACGGTGTAGAAATCTTAATAACTAAGCCTATGAAGAGCGTGGATAAAATTGAAATAAGGGAGAGGCCAAAGAGTAGTGAGGAAGGAGGTACTGTTACTGTAACTAATGTAAGTTTTATTGATGAGACTCAAGGAGGAGGTGGTCAAGGTGCCACTAAATCCTAAAGATCTGAGAAATATGGACATTAAAGAACTAAAGGAGAAGTTAAACCAACTTCAAATGGATTTATTAAGGTATAGGGTTGAAGCCAGAATGGGCACATTGAAGAATACTGCAGTAATTAGAAATACAAGAAAGGATATAGCAAGAATTCTGACTGTCTTAAAGGAGAAAGAGAGTAAGAGTGGTGGTAAGAAGTAATGGATCTAATAGGCGCAACAATAAAGGTTCTATCTCATTCTGACCCTTCTTTAATTGGTAGGCAAGGTATAGTTATTTTAGAGACCCAAAAGACTTTTTTAATTAAAGAAGGGAATAAATCGATAAGGGTTCTAAAGCAAAATGGTATTTTTCAGATAAATTTTAAATCTAGGTCTCTTATTATTCCAGGTTCGCAACTTGTTGGAAAGTTAGAAAAGAGGTGGTGGTTAAATGGGTAAAAAGGGACAAGCCGTTAAAAACGTAGGAATAGAAGGAATCCCTACTCCGTCTAAAACTTGTGATGATAAGAACTGCCCATTTCATGGCAGTCTGAAAGTAAGAGGATTAATATTAGAAGGTAAATTACTGAAATTTAGAGCTCAACGTACCGGTGTTGTTGAAAGGGAGTATCTATTTTATGTTCCTAAATATAAGAGATATGAGAGGCGTAGGAGCAGAATCCACGTTCATATACCTCCTTGTCTTGATGTAAAAGAGGGCGATAACGTTATAATTGGTGAAACTAGACCTATAGCTAAGTCAGTAGCATTTGTAGTCTTAGGAAAGAAGGGGTGACTTAGATGCCCGAAAAACTCCAAGTTTTAGGGAGTAGGAAAGGTCTAACCCCAGCATTACAGCACAATTCAAGAGTTGTTGTTGCTGATAATAGCGGTGCTAAAGAGGCTATGATAATAGGTGTTTATAGCTATAGAGGTGTTTTAAGGAGGATACCTTTTGCAAATATAGCTGATTTAGTAATGGTGTCGATAAAGAAAGGTACCCCGGAAATGAGAAAACAAAAGTTTAAAGCCGTAATAGTTAGGCAAAGAATGCCATTTAGAAGACCAGATGGGACATGGATTGCTTTTGAAGATAATGCTGTAGTAATCGTAAACCCTGACGGGACTCCTAAAGGTACGGAAATAAGAGGGCCAATTGCTAGAGAGGCTGCTGAAAGATGGCCTAAAGTTGCCAGCATAGCCACTATGGTGGTATAAAAATGGTTTCTTCTAAGCCTTCAAAGCAAAGGAAGTTTCTATATAACTTACCGAACCATCTAAGGCACAAGTTATTAACCGCAAGACTATCAGAGGATTTACAAAAACAGTACGGTATAAAAAGACTTCCAGTTAGAAAGGGAGATACTGTTAAAGTTATGAGGGGAGAGCACACTGGTTATGAAGGTAAGGTTGTTGCTGTAAACACTAAAAAGGGGAGGATTGCTATTGAAGGATTAACTCGTAAGAAAGCTGATGGTACTCCAGTCTTCATATGGGTTCATGCATCTAAAGTTATGATTACTAAGTTAGATACCAGTGATAAAGAGAGAATGAATGCTATTGAAAGGAAGAGAAAAGCTAGAGAAGAATATTTAAAGGCAAAAAGTGTAAGTAAGGAGGCAAGTTAAAATGGCTCATATCACGAGGTTTGAAGCTCCTTGGTTCCTTAAAACCAGTAAGAAAGAATATAAGTGGGTAGTTAGGGCCAATCCTGGCCCCCATAAACTACAAGAAAGTATACCGTTAGCGATTCTCTTAAAACACTACATAAATATAGCTGAAACCACTAGAGAGGCTAAAAGGATTATTTTCGACGGTAAGGTATTAGTTGATGGTAGAGTTAGGAAGGATTATAAATATCCAGTGGGCTTAATGGATATTGTCGAGATACCTAGTGCGGATATTTATCTGAGAATTATACCCGATAATACTAGGTTCTTAGTTCCTATTAAGATCTCAAAAGAGGATGCAAAGTATAAGTTCGTAAGGATAATTAATAAGACTACTGTTAAGAACGGAAATTTGCAACTTAACTTAGAAGATGGAAGGAATATTTTAATTCCTAAAGAAAAAATAAGCGAGTATAACTATCCTACACTAACTACTCTAAAAATAGAGATACCAGATCAAAATATTGTTAATAAATATGATATAAAAGAAGGTAATTATGCTATTGTAGTAAGAGGTAAGAACGTAGGATTGATGGGCAAGATTAAAGCTATTCAGTGGGCTAAGTATAAAAGAAGAAAGTATACTATAGTAACCTTAGAGGGAAAGGACAGTTCTACTTTTCAAACTAATCTGATAAACGTTATGGCTATTGGAGAAAGCGATATAGATCCTAATTTAGGGGTGAAAACATGAGCGTGCAAGAAGTTAAGAAACAGAACGTTATGAAAAGGGTTATATTAGATAAGGTAACAGTTAATATTGGGTTAGGAGAATCTGGAGAAAGATTACAAAAGGCTTATCAACTACTCCAAGAATTAACTGGTGTTAAGCCAGTTTATACTAAGGCTAAAAAGACTATTAAGGAATTCAACATAAGGAAAGGGCAATTAATAGGTGTAAAAGTAACCCTAAGAAGGCAAAAAGCTATAGAGTTCTTAAATAGGGCTCTAGCTGCTGTAGGTCATAGGTTAAAGGCCTCTAGCTTTGATGATTACGGTAATGTCAGTTTTGGTATAGCAGAGCATGTATTAATCCCCGGAACAAGATATGATCCAGAAGTTGGTATATTTGGAATGGATATAGCAATAACTTTAGTACGTCCTGGATATAGAGTAATGAGGAGGAGAAGAAAGAAGCAACACATTCCGAAAAGACATAGAGTTACCAAAGAAGAAGCAATGGAATTTATGAAGCAAAACTTTAATGTCACGATTATTGAAGGGTGAAGGAAATGGGTAAATATAAGCCTCCGGCTGAAAGGAAATTTGGTAAAGGAGTTCAAGTTTGTAGAAGATGTGGAAGTAGGGATTCAGTAATTCAGAAATATGGGCTCTATTTATGTAGGCAATGCTTTAGGGAAGTAGCATATAATTTAGGATTTAAGAAAACCAGGTGATGAGGGTCATGCCCGCGTTAAATACATTGGCTAACGCATTAGCAACCCTATATAATAATGAAATGAGGAAAAACAGGCAAGCTATCATTTATCCAGCGTCAAAATTAATTATAAACGTGTTAAGGGTCATTCAAAAGGAGGGGTATATTGGAGAGTTTGAGTATATCGATGATGGAAGAACTGGTAAGATAATTGTTCAGCTGTTGGGTAGAATTAATAAATGTGGACCTATAACTCCTAGGTATCCACTTACATACCGTGATTTACTAAAATTGCCAGATTATGTAAGGAGATATTTGCCATCAAAAGAAATAGGAATACTCATAATATCTACGAATAAAGGTGTTATGTCGCATAAAGATGCAATAAGGGAAAGAATTGGTGGGGTTGCATTAGGTTACGTTTATTAAGGTGATAGTATGAAGGCCGTTTATCTATACGAGGAAATTCCGATCCCAGAAAAAGTTTCGGTTAGTGTTGAGGGTAAAACAATAAAGGTTAAAGGTCCTAAAGGTGAAGTCATAAAAGATTTTAGCCACATTAGGGAAATTGAGATAAGATTACAGGATAACAAGATCATTCTTCAGACTACTTTTGCGGATAGAAAGAAGAAAGCCCAGTTTTACTCAGTAATAGCGCACATTAAGAATATGTTCACTGGCGTAATTAACGGATATAGATACTATCTAAAGATAATCTACACACACTTCCCAATTTCAGTCAAGGTTGTTGGTGACGAAGTTCAAGTAACTAATTTAATCGGTGAGAAAAATATTAGAAGAGCTAAGATATTGCCTGGGGTTAAGGTTACTGTTAAAGGTGAGGATATAGTTGTAGAGGGGGCTGACATTGAAAAAGTTGGGCAAACTGCGGCTAATATCGAACTTGCTACAAAAATAACGGGTTATGATAGACGTGTTTTTGCAGATGGTATTTATATTTATAAAAAAGAGGTGATCGGAAGTGAGTCAGCAGAATAATTTAAACGAAATCTTACAAAAGAGAAAGAAGTATCTTTCTGAGAAAAGAAAAATACAAGAGAAAATTAAGAAGATTAGAGCTAAAAGACTAGTGTTCTTAAGATATGATTGGGATAAATTCTACAGGATAGGTAGGCAAGAAACGTGGAGAAAACCCAAAGGAATAGATAACCCGATGAGATTAGAACTTAAGGGATCTCCACTTAAAGTTAAAGTAGGTTATGGTTCTCTAAACGACATTAAGGGTCTTCATCCTTCTGGTTTGAAACCCGTTATAGTTAGGAATAAGAAGGAATTAGAGAAGTTAAGTAATTTGAAAAATGAGGTTATAGTAATCTTAAGCTCAACTTTAGGGTTAAAGAAAAGGTTAGAGTTATTAAGAAGGGCACAAGAATTAGGACTTAAAGTGGCAAATGGGTGATTAAGGTTGCCAGAGTTTGCTTTACAGAGGAGGCTAGCTGCTGAAATAGCTAGAGTAGGAGAGAATAATATAAAATTCAATGTAGACTATGTGGATGAAATTGCCGATGCTTTAACAAGAGAGGACATAAAGAAGTTAATTAAGGATGGTAAGATAATAATTGAGAAACCGAGAGGCGTAAGTAGGGCTAGGGCAAGGGAAAAACAGTTAAAGAGAAAATTAAGGAGTGAAGGTAGAAAGCACGGTAGTAAGAAAGGTCCTAAAGGTGCTAGAGTAGGTAAAAAGGAGGTTTGGGTAAATAAGATTAGGAAGATTAGGAAATATCTAAGATGGTTAAGAGATAATAATATAATTGATAGAAGAACATACAGATTACTGTACAGAAAGGCTAAAGGTAATACTTTTAAGAACTTATCTGACGTTAAGACTTATCTTTCTCAGTTAGGTTATAAGGTGGAGTAGAATGGCTCACGGGCCTAATTATAAAGTTAAATTTAGGAGAAGAAGAGAAGGTAAGACTAATTATTACAAGAGATATGTGTATGTGATTAGTAATACTATAAGGTTTGTACCGAGATTAACTAATAAATATATTATAGTATCAATAGCTAAGTTTGACCCTAAAGGCGATATGATGGTTGCAGTTGCTCACTCCATGGAATTAGTTAAGAAATATGGGTGGAAGGGAGATACTAATAATACACCAGCAGCTTATTTAACTGGATATCTGGCCGGTTTAAGGGCTATAAAAGCTGGCATTACTGAGGCTGTAGCAGATATTGGACTATTTGTACCTACAAAAGGAGGAAGAATATTTGCTTCAATAAAGGGTGGCATAGATGCTGGATTAAAGATTCCAGTTGGTGATCTGGGTAAGCTTGATGATAGAATTAAAGGTATTCATATAGCAAATTACGCTTCTAAATTAGAATCAGAAAATCCAGAGCTTTTTAAGAAATTATTCTCTAAATATTTGGAAAGAGGATTAGATCCTAAAACTCTTCCACAACACTTTGAAGAAGTGTTAAAGAAAATAAAAGAGAGTGGGGGAAGTTAAATGGCAGAGGAGGTTCCAGTTTTAAACCCAGAAGAATGGAAGCCTAGAACTAGAGTAGGACAACTAGTAAAAGAAGGTAAAATAACGTCACTTAAAGATTTATTTGAGAAAAATTTGCCAATTACTGAACCAGAAATTGTTAGAGTTCTACTACCTAAATTAAAATATGAAGTATTAGATATTAAGATAGTTCAGAAACAAACTGATGCGGGTGAGATTTCTAGGTATAAGGTTCTTATAGTAATGGGTAATATGGATGGTTATGTAAGTTTTGGTACTGGAAAGGCTAAGCAATTAAGAGTTGCAATACAGAAGGCAATAAATAATGCTCTAATGAATATAATTCCGGTTAGAAGGGGTTGTGGTAGTTGGGAGTGTACTTGTGGTGAGCCCCATAGCTTACCTTTTACAGTATATGGCAAAGCGGGAAGCGTAGAAGTTGTTCTATTTCCGGCTCCTAAAGGTACTGGTCTTGTAGTAGGGCCTGCTCTAAAGACTTTATTAACTTTCGCTGGAATAAGGGACGTATGGTCAAGGACTAAAGGTGCTACCTATACTTCAGAGAATTTTATAAAGGCGGGTTATATGGCATTATATAATACTTACAGGTTTGTAACTCCTATGGATTGGGGGAGGAAATAATGGTTTTGCTTGGTATTATAAGAATCAGAGGTTACGCGGCATCACCCTGGTATATTCAAGATACGCTCGAAATGTTAAGATTAGGTAAGAGGTTTAATGCGATGATTTATCTAAAAACACCTTCTCTAGAGGGTATGTTAAGGTTAGCTTCCCCCTATATTACATGGGGAGAATTAAATGAAGAAGGGTTAAAGTTATTACTTACTCGGCTAAGGACTATTAATAATGAAAGAATAACTGATGAATATCTCAAAAAGACGTTAAATGTTGACATAGATGGATTTGTTAAAAAGCTAGAAAGTGGTGAAATAAAATTAAATAAGCTTGATAATTATTTTAAACTCCCCATAAAACTTCATCCGCCTAAAGGAGGATTTAAGGGTAAAATAAATAGGCCATATAATGCTAAAGGGGAATTCGGTTATAGGGGAGATAAAATAAACGAATTAATTAAGAGGATGGTGTGAGATGGTAGTTAGGAAAGAGAAAAAGAGTAGGAAATATAGGGGTTACAGAACTCATGGTTGGGGATCTAAAGGCCAGCATAGAGATAGAGGTGCACAAGGAAGTAGACAAATAGGAATGCATAAAGAGAAGTGGTCATGGTTAGTAAAATACGGGAAAGGATGGTATGGTAAGCACGGCTTTAGAAATCCTACAACTAAGTTGGTAAGTAGTATATCTTTAAGACAGCTTCAAGATTACATTAATAATGGTACTATTAAGATTTCTGACGAGAATGGAAAGAAGGTTGTTGATTTAACTTCTTATGGTTATGAAAAGCTACTAGGAAGTGGTAATTTAAGTATTCCACTGGTAATTAAGATTGAAAAAGCTACAGAAAAAGCTATTGAAAAGGTGAAACGGTTAGGAGGAGAAATTATATTAACCTCAAGTGAATAGGCTTTTTTAGATATGGGTTTTGTTGACGTTTTAGAAAAATTAGGTGAGTATTTACCAGCAGTTACAAAGCCCAAAGAGAAGCCTCCCTTGTCTACTAAACTACTTTGGTCTTTCATAGCTGTTATAATATATCTAGTAATGTCCTCCATTCCTTTGTACGGAGTATCTTCAGCATCAAACACTTTTTTGGGCAATTTTTTAGCTGAACAAATTATATTTGCTTCTTCTCAAGGTACTTTAGCTCAATTGGGTATAGGCCCCGTAATAACAGCTGGTTTAATAATGCAGATATTGGTAGGGTCTAAGCTAATAGAAATGGATTTAGCTAAGGAAGAGGATCAAATTAAGTTTACTGAGGCTGAAAAAGGGCTAGCGTTCATATTTATAATAATAGAGTCAGCACTTTTCGGTTATGTTTTCACTAGGGCAATTAATAGTTTTATTCTCTCTTTAGTAGTTACTGTGCAACTTATCGTTGCAACTTACATAATCCTATTACTTGATGAAATGATACAAAAGGGTTGGGGATTAGGATCCGGAATAAGCTTATTTATCTTAGCGGGTGTCACGAAACTGATGTTTTGGGATATGTTTGGAATTGCTAATGTTCAGAATCAGAATCTACCAATAGGATTCTTCCCGTCTTTAATATCTTATATAGTGTCTGGTAAAAATATTATTAATCTCATCGTTAATACAAGCACAACTACACCATTCCAACCCGATTTAGTTGGCTTTATTTCAACAATAGGTTTAATCATACTAATAATATATCTTACTAACATAAATGTACAAATCCCTATAACGACTCAAAGGCTAAGAGGATTAAGGACAACTATTCCGCTAAACTTCTTGTACGTAAGTAGCATTCCAGTTATTTTTGTTAGTGTGCTAGGCGCAGATTTTCAGTTGTTTGCTTCCATTGCCTCGAATTTATCTCCTTCAGCAGGGAGTATTTTAAGTGATATCGCTAACGCATTTTTCTTCCCTCCACAAAACATCCCTCATAGTGTTTATGCATTAGTTCTAGACCCTGTCGGTGCAGCAATATATGCAGTTGTATTTATTGTATTATCAATAATATTTGGTATACTATGGATAGATGTTGCAGGGTTGGATCCAGCTACTCAGGCACAACAGATGATTGAAGCCGGAATAGAGATACCCGGAGTTAGGAGTAATCCTAAAGTCATTGAGTCAATATTAGCAAAGTATATTTATCCTTTAGGTTTCTATAGTTCTTTAATAGTTGGAGTAATTGCTGTGTTAGCAACATTTCTAGGTGCGTATGGAACTGGGGTTGGGTTATTATTAGCAGTTACTATTGCAATTCAATATTATAATTTATTAGCCTATGAGAGAACATTAGAGATGTACCCATTATTAAAGAGAATTATAGGTGAGTGAGGTTGAAAATAGGAATAGTTACTGGGATACCCGGTGTAGGAAAAACTACAGTTTTGCAAAAAGTTAAGGAAATTTTAGATAATGATAAGATTAATAACAAAATTATAAATTATGGAGATTTCATGTTAAATACTGCGCTAAAATTAGGATATGTGAAACATAGAGATGAAATGAGAAAATTGCCAGTTGATAAGCAAAAGCAACTTCAGATAGAGGCTGCTAGGGGAATTGCTCAAGAGGCTAAAGAGGGTGGAGAAGGGTTATTATTTATTGATACTCATGCGGTGATAAGAACTCCATCCGGATATCTTCCAGGTTTGCCAAAATATGTAATTGAAGAGATTAACCCAAAAGTTATATTTTTACTAGAAGCAGATCCCAAAATAATACTAGAAAGGCAAAAAAGGGATAGTACTAGAATTAGGTCAGATTACAGTGATGAAAAAGTGATCATAGATACTATTAATTTCGCCAGGTATGCGGCTATGGCTTCTGCTGTTCTAGTAGGTGCTACTGTGAAAGTTGTAATAAATGTTGAAGGAGATCCCTCTATAGCCGCTAAAGAAATTATAAATTCTATGTTGTGAATGTGATGATTATATCTATTTTTTATATCATTTTAATCTCATTTGCATTTAATTTTCTTTTATATTTATGGTACAAATTTTATCTTTATTCTAAGATAGTTGAGTCAATAGAATATATCAAGAAGTATGAGGATAGACTTTCATCTATAAGGTCTGAGAAGAGGCGTAATAAGGTTTTAAGAAATGTATCTCCTTATCTAAAGCAATATGAAAGTAAGTTAAGGAATTACATTTTTATTCAATCTCTCACCCTTATATTTGTTTATATGATAGGACTTTTTATTGTAATATACTATATTACTCCACCATATGCATATTTCCCTTATCCTTCCCTATTTACACCAGAAATAAATGGAAGAGCTACTGTTAACAACTTATTCATCTATATTGTTTCCTTTTTGTTATTCACACCGTTATCTTTAAGAAGACCGAAGCTTATTTAAACCTTTATATAACATTACTAAATATGCCTACACCTCAGCAAAGATCTCGCTCCTTTAGAAAGGTATTTGTTAGGCTCCCCTCTGGGGAAAATGTTATACATTATGAGAGGAGGAAGAACGGTGTAGCTAAGTGCGCTATATGCAAGAAACCTCTTAGGGGAGTTAAGACTAACGAAGTTTATAAGTATAGTAAAACCGAGAAAAGGCCGGAAAGGTATTATGGAGGGTTTATCTGTCATTCTTGTTTAGAGTCATTGATAAAGAAGGCTGTTAGAGGATTATAATGAAGATAATAATAAGCGGCCCACCTGGAAGTGGCAAATCCTCAGTAGCTAAAATTATATCTGAAAGATTGTCACTCAAGTACGTTTCTGCTGGGCTAATATTTAGACAATTAGCAAAACAGATGGGCGTTGATTTAATTAAACTTAATGAAATAGCGGAAGAAAATTTCGAGATTGATAAATACGTGGATTATAGTCTCTATAACGAGATTAAAAATAATGATAATTTGATAATAGAATCTCATATTGCGGGTTGGTTATTTAAGCAGCTTGTCGATTTAACAGTTTACTTAAATGCCCCATTAGAAATCAGAGCTAAAAGGATTTCCCTAAGGGATGGTATTAGTGAGGATGATGCACTAGTACAAATTATGAAAAGGGAGAGGAGTCATAAGGAAAGGTTTCTTAGATATTATGGTATAGATATTTTTGATTTAACAAATTTTGATTTAGTAATAAATACACAATACTTAAAACCTAATGATGTGGCTGATCTCATTATAACTTTTATTAAAAAGATTCAGCAAACCCCCCCTTCTTAATATCTTAACGCAATGACTGAGAGCTTATGTCATTAGTAACATTTATTGAAAACTTAACGAGTACGGTAACTGAAATAGGCTGGAGTCTTTTCATTTTAGCATGGGCTGTAGGATGGGCATTAAGGGGGTCACCAATACCAATATTTAGAATAAAAAGAGGAGGGCAAGATATTGTGGAAGACGCGATTATTGCAGCTTTCTTCTTAGCAATTGGTAGTACTATATTTTATTTAATATCATACATAGCATCTCAGGTGTAAAGTGATGCAACCATCAGTTTTTCAAATACTTTACTATTCTCAATTACTAGCTTCACTCACATATTTTTTAGGGGCCCTGATCTATGCTCTACCATTTCCCGTATATGGTATAAAGAAATGGGCTCCGAAGCTTATATTAGACTCTATTTACGTAATGGTATGGAATTCAATTTATCTAGGGGTACTGTATTTTATGATACAACTTCTTTCCATGCTAGGTGTTAACTGGGGCACGTATTTTGCATTTCTTAACCAAATGGTGACAGCTGAGGAAGGGTTGTATCTAACAATTGAGACTGCGCTTACAATCTTAAAAATATTCGAATTACCAAGTATGGTTTATATAGTACCATTAGGACAAATAGTTACTTTAGTATTGTCATTAATGTCCTTTACTGAAATTCTAATAACGGTCTCTGAGTTAATATATTCATATGCCGGATATTTTATAGCATTAGGTGTGCTATTTTTATCAATTCCTTTTAGAATAGGAAGGAGTGTTGGCGGTGCTTTTATTGGAACATCAATAGTGTTTTACGTAGGTTTGCCATACTTACCTCAATTTATGCAAGATCTAGGAATAAGTATATATCTATCAACTCCTACACCTAATTCAGTTAATCAATATATTCAGTTTTATTTCGAGAAAGTAATTCCTAGCATAATAATGGCCTATTTCTTAGCTCCAACGATTTATATATTTATTCTTCTAGGGTTCAGTGCTGGATTATCAAGTTTAGTATCCGGCTATGGTTCGAGATTACCAATAATAGTAGATGTGTTTTAGGGTGGGAAATAAATGAAATCTTACGAAATTGTAATATTGCTTTTATTGTTTGATTCAATTCTGGTTTCGTTATACGAAAAAAACTTAAATTATTTAGTAATAGGGTTTGTATTATCTGTGTTAATATACTTTTCGATAAAAATTATTTCTGAGAAGTTTGCTGTGTAGTTACTCCTTTTTTAGCCTCTTTTTTTACTTCCTTAGTCATAAATAATGTAGTCTTTTGCCTACCACCCATTTCTTATCGGTTAAAATTAAATCATGGCATTTTATATTCTTTTTTATGAAGCGGTTTGAGTTTTTCGACCATACAGCAGATGTAGGAATTAGGGCTTATGGAAAGGACTTAAATGAGGCTTTTGAAAACGCTGCTCTAGCAGTATTTGAAGTAATGACAGATACTTCAAAGGTTGAGCCTAAAGAGGAGAGAGAGATACAGGTTGACGGAATTGACCTAGAAAATTTATTGTATAGATGGATAGAGAGTTTATTAGTTTACTATGATTCAGAATTACTTCTATTCAGTAAGTTTAAAGTAAGCATAGACCAGAACAACTTAACACTAATTGGAAAAGCATGGGGAGAGAAATTTGACCCAGATAAACATGAGAGAAGAACTGTGGTCAAAGCTATGACCTACCATGAGATGGCAATTGAAAGGAAGGACGACCATTATGAGCTAACCTTTGTAGTTGATATTTAACTTAGCTAAACATTTGCTGCAAAAATACGGCGTTTTATAGTCGACTTCTTCAAGGGAATTACTAAAGCTCATAACACACTTTTTATTATCACAGTGAGGTAAACCTAATGTATGACCCAATTCATGGGTTACTTCTTTCTTAACCCTCTCCAAAAAAAGCTCAATATTCTCTTTTTTATTATAGAACTTCTCATGAAGCCTTGAAATAAATACTGTTCCTATTTTATTAGTTGATAATCCGAAAACAAAATTTAAATTGCCCTCATATGCATCTAAGTCTCCTATACCCAAAATAGAATCATATGGATATCTGGAGTATTTTTTATACATATATTCTAGTATCAATTCAGCGTTATATTGTAATCTACTCCAATTAAAAAAGGAGATATCTAAACTTTCTATTTCCTCTTTTACGCTTACATTAAAGCCTATGTTATTTAAATGTTCTATGATTTCATCTATTACAATTCTATCAAGGTAAGTTAATTTTACAAGAAGTATATTATATGTCATTTTGAGACACCATTTTGTAGGGACCTCTGGAGACCCTATCTCATCGTATCCCCCTATCCACGGGGATCTCGATAGAGTGTCGCCCAGTCCCTAAATAATATTTAACCAATAAACCTATAAAGTCATACTTCAAATATTATATTGCCGCCGTAGCTCAGCCCGGGAGAGCGCCCGGCTGAAGAAAAAATAAGTGCAGTGACCGGGTTGTCCGGGGTTCAAGTCCCCGCGGCGGCACTATTCATAGACAAAAGTGCTACCATTAAATAGTCCCTTAGCTCTCTTGTTATTAGGAAGTTCCTCCTGACGTGTTCTCTTCCGTTTCTCCCTAACCTTTCCCTCTCCTCCTTATTGCGCAATAAATACAGTGTATAATGGGCAGCTTCCTCTGGAGTGTTTACAAGGAATCCAGTTACCTTATGAATTATCTGAAGAGGAATACCACCAGTATTACCACCTATTACTGGTCTCATCTTCCATAAAGCCTCACTAACAGTTAAACCAAATCCCTCCTTTATCGACTTTTGTAAAACTACAGTAGAACCTCTTTGAAACGCGTTAATTTCTAAATCACTATTAGGTGGAAGCATAAGCAATTTAATGTCCTTATCGTTACCTGCCGCTTCAGTAGTTTCCTTGTATACTTCTTCGCCCTCGGGATCATCGTGGGCTGGACTACCAACATAAACTAGTTGTGCATCAACGTGTCTTTTGACCAACTTATAAGTTCTTATTACTCCCAGAGGATCTTTAGCCCTATCGAATCTTGAGACTTGTGTAATTATAGGTCTATTAGGATCAATGTCATATTTATACAAAATTCTTTCTACTGTAATTTGTGGTATATCTCTATTCTTTAAACTAAATGGGTCTATTGAAGGAGGTACTATGTATTGTGGTTTATTCAAATCATTTCTTCCAAATACTGGGGACGAAATTATTATTGAATCATAATTATCGACGTATCTCTTCAGAAAATTCCATACTGGTTCATATGGGTTTGAGATATCAATATGACATCTCCATATCCAGCTTCCCTTCTTTCTAAACCTTATTAAACCAGCTGGTTGAGGGTCATGTATAAATATAACATCATAATCTAAATCTATCTCATTACCGTTAATCTCTTGCCATTTATCGTAAATCTTAAATGCCTCCTGAGGTAAATTGCCTATTCCGTTTTGCAGAGCGTTATGAAATGATTTAGTGACTTTAAAAAACTCAACGTCTCCTCTGATAACTTTCCAATCAGTATGAATTCCTAATTCACGCATTAAAGGTACTAATTTACTTAAAATCTCAGCAACCCCTCCACCAGCTGGAGTTGAGTTAATATGAAGTACTGAGATACCTTTGAGTTTTTCCGCTATATTATAAATACTATTTAATTCTTCTTCCCCTAAAATACTCTCAAATTTTTCTATCATTTTCTTACGACCTCCTCTTCAAAAATTTTCAATAAATCTTCTCTTAATTTCTCCTCATCAGTGTGTGTTTGAGGATCAATCGAAGATAGTTTAGAGGAGACATTAGTTAGACCATAATTCTCTTCTAGCCATTTCGAAAAATCGTTTTTAACTTCATATCCCATAACTCTTTTGAATACAAAATGATAGGCTATAGACCTAACACTTATTGAGGCTATTATATCTATGAATTCCCCTAGCGTTTTAGCTACTTTCCCCGTTTTATAAATTACTGGCTTACAAGTTATAAAGTAAAAGGGTTTATTAGCCCTCCTTTCAATTTTAGCTTCCGAGAGAATATTAATTAGCTCATTCCTAACATCTTCTACTGTTTTAGGTTCTTTTCCCTCTATGTCAGATACAGTCTGTGCAAGCAGAGAATCTCCAAGTTCGTCTCTTATCCAGGTCGCAAAATCGTTATGCATGTCCTCTGGTACTACGTGGCTTGAGAATAATGGATGGAATACATGGTAAAATATTGACAATCCATCTACCTTCCTAATCCCGTCTATTAATTCATTAAGAGTGTATGCTTTATATTTGGCATATATGGGTGGATAATATGCTGCATAGAATTCAAATTGTGTTTTTGCTTGTTTATCAAGAAGTTCTTTCATATACACATTTTTGTATAATAATTCTTAAAAACCTTAGACTTAATCAGAATTTCCAGCGGTCATCATCATTCATTCGACCCTCTTCTCATCATCAACTTTATATTTTTGTAAGGCAAAAATAAATTTGCGGCCGTCGTCTAGCCTGGATTAGGACGCTGGCCTTCCAAGCCAGTAATCCCGGGTTCAAATCCCGGCGGCCGCACTAATAATTGAATTTCTTTTTCCTTGTTAACAACACTTTTTATGACTTTTTAACTTAACCTCTAATTGACAAAGAATGGCCTCCGCTAATTATGGATAGGAATGAAATCCCGCGCTATTGACCCAAAAAATCTGGTAACTAGTGATCAAGTAATAAATCTTTGTACAGTGTCGTGGATAAAGATAAAATGGCTAAAATATAAGTTTGGAATAAACATTTGCGAGCTATTCAAAATTCAGTTTCTTTTCCAAATTGGTAAAGAACTTTTGACTAGGTTATCATTAGTATGTATAAAAGCCCACCAGAATTAGCTGAGAAAATTGCCAGGCTAGGAGGGAAGGTCTGGAGCGTTTACCCATGGCATAACTTTCTCAATTTTGTCACGGATTAAGGTTAGCCACCTTCAAGGGAAATACAACTTCCCTCCAGCTGATCTTCTTCCTTCCACCTCCATTATCAGCTGAGAGATAATTAACAAAATTATTTCCGATAAGCATAATAACATCAGCGCAAATTTAGAAGTAATTAAAAATAACTCATGATTATGTGCAAGTACAGTAGTTTTGAGAGTTTTTACAGACGATGTAGCCCAAGAACAAGGAAAGAACGTGCATATAGTAGTATTAGAAAGTTAAGGGTTACTTATTGTGTTTTCCAAACTGAAGGGGAAAGGGCTTGTGAATGTATAACAGCGCCGGGGGCGGGATTCGAACCCGCGCACGGGAAACCCGTACTGGCTCTCAAGGCCAGCCCCTTGGTCCGCTCGGGCACCCCGGCACTTTATTATTTTTACTTTTCCCCTTTAATACTTAACCGCTAAAATTATTGAGTAACCTTTCTCCCTTTTTAGTACTTTACTATCAAAATATTTTTTAAACTCGTTAATGACGTTCTCTTCGCCTTTATAAACAACCAATTCAATTATTCCTCCTTTTTCTAACCTTTCGTGACTTTCATTCGCTAGCCTAATTATGAATTCCTTGCCCGCTTTTAATGGAGGGTTAGAATATATACCATTAAACTTTACTTCTTTCGGTAACGCGGAAAATATATCACTTCTTATTACAAAGACTCTGTCATCTAATTTATACCTCTTTACATTCCTTGAAGAAAAGTAAACCGCTTTTTTATCTACGTCTAACATATATACCTTTAAGTTCGGGTTTTTCAGTGCGATAAAAATTCCTATTGGACCATAGCCGCAACCTACGTCAGCCACAGTACCGCTTTCTGGTAGTATTAAGTTTTCTAGCAAAATTCTTGTCCCTAGATCTAATTTGTCCTTGGAAAACAATCCAGACGTGCTTTCCAAAACTAATGGTATACCGCCAACTACATCAGTTACAATATTAATTTTTCTTTCCTCCTTTCCAGCTTCTGGGATAAAGATCCCTCTCCATAATTACTCTCTTAGGTTTAATTACTTCGCCTTTCTTCATATTTTCTAATTGCGAACTATCAATTAAACTCTCCCCTACTGCAACTAATTCGCCTTTTAATGTTAGGATAGCAACTGAATCCCCTTTCTTAAAATTTTGATAAGCCACAATCCCTGGAACATTAAGAGTTGCACCATACGTTATTGCGTTTACTGCACCATCGCTTACCAAAATTTTGGGGATTCCACAAGTTGCTATCTCCATTGGTAAGAGAATTCTTCTTAACTCACTTTCATCTTTACAGTTTCTGTATAAATATAAAGCTTCTGAAATTTCATGAAGTGTAACTAAACCTTTCTTTTCTGTGAAGATTCCCGATCTTATTCTCCTTAACTCCCTCATATGCGCCCCACAACCTAAAATTATTCCTATATCGTGACATATCTTTCGCATATAAGTCCCAGACTCTGCTTCAATATCCATTAATACTAATCTTTTATCAAATTCAAGGATTTTTATCGAAAACACTTTTTTCCTCCTAACTCTTCTCTTAACAGAGGATCTAACCGGAGGTCTTTGGTATATCTCCCCTTCAAAATCTTTAATTATTCTTGCTAGTTCATTTATATCAAAGTCACAGTGAATTTGCATTACACAAACGTATTCTTTCCCAGCCTTACTTATATAAGGCATTAACTTTGTGGCATTTTCTAAACCGATCGGAAGTACCCCACTAACCTTGGGGTCTCCCCACCCGTTAGGTTAAGCCTAACGGGTTCTAGGGTACCCCCGTGTCCAGCCTTTTTTACGTTAAACATCGTTTTAACCCAATAAGCCACTTCATGGCTTGTAGGCCCAGGGGGTTTATCTAAATTTATTATCGCATTTTTGATTAAGATTTCTATCGGTCTTTTGTCGATATAGAACCCATATTTCTCGTCAGTCTCCTCATCCCTTAAAATATGCCATTCATTCTTATAATCACAAAAAGAATCTATTGACTTTATAAATTCATACATATTAAATCACAGGAATGTTGACCTTGATTCTCTCCTTCATGAAATCTAACAAACCAGCTTGTTCTAAAGCTTGTTTTACTTCCTGATCTGAAGCGCTTTTCTTTATTTCAATCTTCTTATCCGTTGGTTCTAAATGTAATATGTTTGCCCTTCTCCTCTTAACGCCGTTTACTTCTTTTGGTCCAGTAACTAATACAAAATTGTCATCGATTATATCCACTATTACGCACTTTTTACCAGCTTCTCTACCCCTTGTCTTTACACAAATCCTACCAATTTCAATAGCCGGCATAATTATACTACCTAAAAAAGAAGAAATAAAGGTAAATTTAAGCTTAGTGCCAATATTTTCTAGTCTTTAGGAACTTTCTTTCCTCTTCTAGTAACGCTTCGAAAAACTTATCCTCGCCGTTTCTGAGTTCACCTAACGCTTTTGATAACCCATTTATACTAACTCCGGGTACTGAATATCCTATAGCTACATATTTTCCAAATTGGGAATATAGAGATGAAATTGTTTTAAGAGTTTCTAGTCTTTTCAACTCTTTCTTACTCAATTTTTGGCCTTTATGAAACTTTTTAAGTATGTTTAGGTCTTCCTCATTATCAACTATCGTGAGAAATACTGAACCGCATTTAGGACATTTATTAGGTGAATCTGAGACAATATAAGTTCCGTTCCACCCACAAATTATACACGCTAGCTTAACTCTGTTGTTTAAAGTTTTTCTCTTGAATATCTCTAGAAATACCCCCTTTTCCTCATTTTCTGTAGATACTAATAGCTTTTCAAGGAAGTCTTTAGCTAAGGGTGAGAAAGAAGGTACTTCTATTATTTTCCATGTCATATTCCTTACATACTTCAATAATTCCTTATCGTAGTTTTTGGCCATTAATTCTCTTACAGCCTCCTCCCCAACTATAGTATCAGTATATGCTTTCAATAGATTTTGTGATAGTTGTATATCTACCTTTTCCTTATCTATTAATCCAAACCTTTCAACCTCTACTAGGAGCTTCCATTTAAACTGAGGACTTTCTTTAATTGCAAGTGACAGATAGCTTTCAAATTCTCTGTCAGAAAGCGATAATAACATTTTTATTGCTTTTTCAAAATCTGTCTTATCTATTGGTATTACTGATGATATTGCTATGTGATAAGCATCAGATCTATATGTAGTTTTTACACCCTTAATTCTTGTAATGAATAAAGAGAGTAGTGCTCCTAAAGTGTTATTTCCTCTAGTTCCTAACGCTGAATGAACTACAGCTAGATCTCCGTTAATTTCAACAACTATATTATTCTTACTCGGTAATGGATAGCCTCTTTTTATGTGTTCATCTATTAATTGCTTTATCTTTTCTACGCTATCTTTAGGCAGAGATAAAGAGTCATTCTTGTTAATTCTATCTAGATATTCAAATACCTTTTGTGCAACTTCCCTTTCAACAGGTATTGACTCACCAAACCAGCTTGGTAAAATTCCCGCTTTATAATGTGTCTGTTCTACGTAAATTCTATTGTCTTCAATAGATATTACTTTCCATAACTTACCGCCTAGTACGAATACAGCCTCTTCATCTAGCGATGCGACGAACTCATAGTCTAAAGTCCCTATTTTAGTATTTGTAATATGATCAATGACTAAATAGTCTCTTATTGAGTCTGGTATCATATTAGTAGTATAATAATATTTCCACAGCCTAAAAGATGGTAAAACTTTCTCATCACTTCTTTTTATTATCTTACCAGATTCTAGAATACTTAAAATTTCATCGAATTCTTCTTCAGTTAAATCTCTGAACAGAAATGAAGAAGTTATTATTTTAAAAATCTCTTGCTTATCATTTACTCCTTCAAGTACTAACCCAGCTATTTCATGAGCTATTACATCATAAGGCTTTGTTTCAACTAATGGCTTCTCTAAGTAATTCTCTTTCAAATTATCTACTATACTTTTACATTCTAGAATATCATAGGTGTCATTAGAGGGTATTATGAAACCCTTTGATACTTTAAATAATGAGTGACCACTCCTCCCTATCCTCTGGACAAGCCTTATGACTTGTCTAGGGGACATATACTGTATTACTGCGTTAATAACACCTATATCAATCCCAAGTTCTAGGCTTGAAGTGGCAACTAATGCATCTATTTTCCCCTCTTTAAATTCTCTTTCAGCTTCTACCCTTATTTCTCTAGATAAAGACCCGTGATGTGTTAATACTTTTAAATCTGTGAGTTTGCTTAGTTCATTTGCAATAAATTCGGTCGTTTCTCTTACATTTGTAAATACTAGTACTGGTTTGTTTTCCTTAATTAGTCTCTCAAGTTCTTTTAATCTTGCTATCGTCTCTGGGTTTAAGTTAGTTTTCAATGATAGGTCTACGTACTCTTTTTTTACTTCTGGTATATCGAGGTAAACCTCCATATCTTTTCTCGCATCAACTTTAGCTACTTCAACTTCTTCTCCTAGAAATTTTTTAGCAATCTCTATGTCCCCGATAGTTGCTGATAATCCTATTAATTGTAGTTTATTTCTTGATATTCTCTTAATTCTTTCTATTAGCAAAAGTAATTCATAGCCTCTTTTTTCATCTAACATTTCTTGTAGTTCATCAATTATTATCCATTTCACGTTAGTTAATAATTCCCTCATACTTTCATTAACAAGTAAATAAAGTAAGGTTTCTGGGGTTGTTAACAGTAAATCTGGCGGATCTATGAGTATTCTTTTTCTTTCAGAAGCGGTAGAGTCACCATGTCGTACTGCTACTTTAATTCCTAGGTTTTCTCCTAATTTTTTAAGCCTAAGTTCTAAGTCTCTATTTAACGCCCTTAGTGGGGTAATATAGAGTGCTGATATTTTATTTGGGTTATCTCGTAATATCATGTAAAATACTGGGAAAATAGCAGCCTCAGTTTTCCCGAATCCAGTTGGGGCTATTATTAATGTGTTCTTACCTTTAAGTATTATGGGTATTGCTAACTGCTGTATTGGGGTAAGACTCTTGTATCCTAATTCGTATAACTTCTTTGAGAAATCGTGAGAAATGCTTATCATATGGTTATTAATTATAAGGGAAAGGGACTAATATAAGATATGTTAAAAAAGCACATTATAATCTTTACTCTAATCTTCCTTGAGTGCGTTATTTCCCAGTACGTTCCTTTACCTTCGTACTTTGGGATAAATGAGATCATAATACTTAATGCTATAGCTGGTATTGATGCAGTTTTATTTTACTCACTAACTGGATCGACAGTTTTAACGATAGTATATTATCCAGCTATTATTCTAGCGTATTCAATATTAACTAATCAGTTAGACGAGTCATCAATAATTTTCTTTCTTTCAGTTACGGTTTTAACATATTTTGGTATAGCGGTATTAGCATCATTATTAAATTGGATCGTAAGAAGAGAGATATCTGATTCGTGGATTGATCAAATTTCTACTTATGAGTTTTCTTTTTCCCCCACGGGTTTAATAATATCTATTCTTCTTTCAATCACTGTTTTTATCTTACTGTTTAAGAATTATTTTATTTTTACAGGAGCGTTAGTTTCTGGGATAGCTGTATCTTTATTTAATGATTACTCTTACTCTCCTCTAGTACTCCTCTCATGGTTTTCCTTACCCTATCTCTTAAGTCCTAAGATTCATAATTTAAAAGGGAGTGTCTGTATTGGGAAAATAAGAGCTGTATTAGGTAGGGGTAGTATATTAGAGCAAAATAACATCAAATTAACCCCTCCATCTAAGTATAAGTGGTTAACTATTAATTCGGATTTCTGTATAGATTTTCAAAAGGTAAAAAATTACAATATTGTAATTGTAGGAACCAGCGGTTCAGGGAAATCAACAATGGCTAAAATATTAATAAATAGGCTGAAAGTCTCTTACTTGATTTTTGATCTTCACGGGGAGTATTTTTCTAACACTACTAAGAGAGTTAGTATGGGAAGCTTTTCTGTAAACCCTTTAAGTCTATTTGGTAAGAGCCCCAGGGAAAGGGCATTGGAAATTTCGTATATGTTAAAGAGTATTTTTAATCTAGGGAACATACAAAGCATAGAGTTAACTAACCTTTTACTTGAGGCTTATTTAGAAAGAGGAATAGATCCAGATGACACGAGAAGTTGGAATAACCAGCCCCCTACTTTTCGTGATGTTTTAATGCTATTGGAAAAGAAAAAGAGGAGTGCACTAACTTCGCAAGAAATTAGCAAATATGAGTCACTTAAACCTTATTTGCTTTTCTTATCTTCTAGTATATTCATGGGAAATAACCTCAATCTAGAGGAAATTATTAACGGTAATTATATTTTAGATTTTTCTATGTTACCAACTAGTGAAGTGAAGTATATAATTATTGAGACTATTTTAAGGTCTATTCAAAGTTTTATGTATAGGGTTCAAAAGAGTGATTCCTTAAGGAAGTTAATAATAATTGATGAAGCACCGTTTATATTAAGTAAGGATTCTGGTAAAGAATTATTGGAAAGACTTTTTGCTGAGGGTAGGAAGTTCGGTTTCGGTTTTGTTCTAATTTCGCAGAGTATTGAATATGTTAAGGATTTAATTCCTAATTCGGGTTTATTCTTCTCATTTAATGTAGTTGAACCCAGAGAGCTCGATTATATAAGTAAGTTTTTCGGTGGTTCTGATCAGAACGTTTATAAAGCTATTTATGAGACTTTGCCACAGTTATTAAGAGGTTATTGTTTGACTAGAGATTTATTAGGAAGACATATATATTTAGTTCAGCTCGATAAAGGTGATACTAATGGTGTTTGACGAGGAGGAGGGAAAAGAGAGCGAAGAGGAAGAGGAGAAGGAGGAACTAGAGGTTAAGGAAGAGGAGGAGAGCAGAGGACAAGAGGCGGAGAGTGAGGAGACGGCAGAAGAGTTCGCCACTATGACTGTAGCTGACATAGAGGTTTTAATGAAAAATACGGAAATTTGGGATAAACTTCTCAGTGGTAGGATAAGCATAGAAGAGGCAAAGAAAATGTTTGATGAGGTACAGTCTTCATACTCTACCGATAGGAGGAAGAAGAGGACGACTAAAAAGGCTAAAAAGGCTAAATCCAAAAAGACTAATGAAGAAGTGGGTGAGGAAGAGGAATGATTAAAGCTATTTATCCTAATGCGAAAGAATTTCACTCCTTATTGTCCGGGCTTAATGAGATTGTCGATGAGGTTATATTAAACTTTTCTGAGGATGGAATCTTTTCCAGGTATCTGACTGATGATAAAACACTAATGGGAATTTTACGTATTTCGAAAGAGTTTCTAGAGGAATATACGATAGAAAAGCCTATAGGGATTAAGGTTAAAATAGATGATCTTAAGAAAATATTAGGGAAGGCAAAGAGTAAAAACGCAGTAGTAGAACTTGAAGAAACGGATGCCGGACTAAAGGTTGTTGTAAGAGATGAGAAGACTGGGTTAAGAAGTAATATTTATGTTAAAGGCGAGAAGACATCATTAGATCAGCTTACTGAACCTAAAGTAAATTTGTCAGTATCGTTTACGTGTGAGGGCAAGGTTCTTAAGAGGATAATAAATGATGTTAGCATTATAAGTGAGGAGGTTGAAGTTTCTGCTGGAGAAAATAATGAAATAATATTTTCTACTGAGGAAGGTGGTAAAAGTTATAGGGCTGTTTTAGTACAGGATAAACCGTTAAAGAGCTTAAACATTGAATCCGCTGGCAAGGCAATTTATAGTGTTGAGGTACTAAAAAGCGCTCTAAAAGGAGTTGCCTTCTCTGAAAACGTTACGGTAAGTTTCGGTAATAATATACCTATGAAAATTGAGGCATCAGCTTCTTCTGGAGGTCAACTAATATTCTGGGTTGCCCCTAGGTTATAAATTCCATTTTCGCTACCTCTTTTTATTATTGCAGTATACTTATTATGGGCTCTTAACACTTCCTCTGCGTGTAATAAAATAAAATATCCCTTTTTACCTTCTTGTATTCCATAATTTAATCCAAACACTTTATACGCATTTATGGTAGCCCCCTTAAGGATCTCAAGAGAATAATCTGACATGGGTTTTTGAATTCTTGTTAATAATAAGGCTATTTCTAAGTCCTTCCACAAATTAGGTGTTATCCAGCTACCGTTATCTGTCCCAAAAAGTATTGTTATATTAGACTCTATGGCGTCTGCTATTCTAGGAATTCCTATACCATGCCATAAATTACTTCTAGGGCAAAAGACAACCGGAGTATGTAAAATTTCAAAATCAGATTTTTTGAAATGAGTCCCATGAATTATCAAATTTGGCTCATAATATTCTAATAAAACTTTGATATCGTCAAGGAGGTATTGTTTTAAAGTTTCCGATACATGTGCGGCTCTTATTTTATTTTTAAATCGTAATTTAATGCTCTTAATTTCCTCTATCGAGTTAGAGTTAAGTGAGGGTAATCCGTAACCATCAACTATCGCGTAGAGCTTGTCTAATTCTTCTTCATTAAAAAAGTCTAATCTTCCTAGAATTATATAATTTATTGTGTTACTAACCTTATTTTTTATACTTCTTGCAATTAGAGACCCAAGAACTCCTTGCTCTCTGAAATCTACAACTGTATTTATTCCAAACCTTAAGGAATCAAGAAGAAATTTCCTTATTCCTTCAGCTATTCTATCTTTATAAATTTCAAAATATTTATATTTCTCACTCTTAGGGTCACCTACCAATTCCTTTAGACTTTTATTTATACCGATTTCTGGGAAAGTATAGTCTGCCGTGTGAGTATGGGAATTAACTAATGGCGGTAAAGCTATGTATTCCCTATAATCCTTAGCATTTGGATCGTGTCCTATACCTATGTGTACTATCTCCTTAGTGACAGTATCTATTTCTATATTGATATTTTCCTTAAACTCTAGTTCATCTCCCAGTAATGCACCCCCCAAATTTATCTTAATACTTTCCATTGGGTGTCCCTCTTCACCCTGATCAGATCTAGTGCCTTAGTGGCATTTTCTAATGCTTTTCTTGCATTCTCTCCTATTCCGATGCCAATTTTTACACCTTTAATATCACTTTCTGATAATATTGAATCCAAGTCTTTTTCTGAGGCAAACACACCAAAGTTATCACCTCCGAAATACTGGTAAAAGCCGTTTACCTTTCTAGCTATTTTTGAGATTATTAAGGAAAGTTCATTTATTCTTTCCATTCCTTCCTTTAAGTTACTTTTTGTAAACCCGTCTATGTCATAATGAGCGACTAACAATTTTTCATCTGGAAAATTATCTAGTGTTTCTACGCATGAAAATAAAGACAGATAGAGGCTTTCACCGTATCCCTTGCACACTTCTACGGGTGTAGTAGCGTAATGGCTTGTATCTTCAATTACTTTCATCAAATATGTTTCTTTTATACCATCTGCTAAAATTATGTATTTATCAAATCCTAATGGAATAACATAAGAATTTATTTTACTGAATCTTTCATATAGTAAAGAAGAAAAACTATGTTGAAAAATCTGTATCTTCCACTCTCTATCAGAGCCTAAGCTTTCTGTCCACTCTTTGTACCCCTTTAGACTTAATAATATAGTTTTCACTCAATAATCACCGTTTTATCTTCGGGTAGTTGCACCGTTTTTAACTCTCTTAACCTCTTTACTAATTTTATAGCAGATTCTACTGCTCTTGTGGAATATTCTTCAATTCTTTCAACAGCTTGTTCATGGGTGACCCCATGTCCAATAATTCCTAATGTTACTGGTTTTCCGAATTCAACAGACAAGTCTAACAGTTTCCTCGCTGTTTGAGTAGCTACTATTTCATCATGTTTAGTTTCACCTTTAATTACAGCACCTAAAGTTACAACAGCATCTATATCTTCTCTCTTCAATAGCTCTTTAACAGCTATTGCCATATCATAGCTTCCCGGAACTTTAACAACTACCTTTACCTTAGCCCCTAAGAAGTTAGCATGTGATAACGCTCTCTGTAACATTAAATAAGTTATGTCATAATTGAATTCCGCTACTACTATTGCTAACCTAATCGTCGATTGTTCCTGCATTCTCATACCCCTGCCTTAACCCTTTTCCAGCATAGGGAGTTAAAGCGTTTTTTCCATCTCTTATTAGTCTTACTAAGTTTATTGCGTGTTTAGTGGCTCTATCAATTGCTATTTCTTTCAGCTTCTCCTCATCATCAGCTTCGTCCTCATGAACTGTAACGTCAATTACGTGCTTAGAAGTTAGAATTTGAACCATTATTAATCCAATACTTGCAGCTAAATAACTATACTTATCGAGCATTGTTTTTCCAACCCAACCTAGGGTTATTACTCCATCACATCCCTCATCTAACAGCCTCTTTGCAGCAACCGGCAGATCCTTTATCCCCGGTACAGTATATCTTACAATTTCAGCTTTTGGGTCCTCTTTTCTTATGGTTCTTATTGCTATATTTCCCATATCCACTCTCGAGAAAGTAGTATCCGCAACTCCGTACTTCCTCATATTAAAACCTCCTTTATTATTTCTTTACCCTCTATGAATAGAAAACCGTGAGTCTTGGCGTAAAGCATAGCTTTTTCTTTTTTCATGCTTTTCCCATCATCTAACATTTCAGCTATTACACCGCTTTTCGGAAGTCCAGCGAAATTTAGTAAAGCTATAGTTAACTCTGTGTGTCCTTTTCTACTTCTCAAACCCCTTGAAAGTAGTATGGGCACATGTCCCGGAGAGTAAAACTCATTATAAAATTTTAACCTGGCATCATTTTCTTCTCTCTCTTCTTCTATTAATTCTACCACTTTGTGAAGTTCTGATATTGTTTTTGCCCTATCCTCATCATTTATTCCGGTCCTTGTGTTCACGTGGTTAACCCATAAAGAGAAAGCAGGTTCATCACCGTAAACTGGCTTTTTAGAAAGCTGTGGATAAAGCTGTTTTACTATTTCACTCATAAATTTTATCCCTAACTTTTCTCCTATTTCACTAGAAGTTACATAACAAATTAGCCCTCCAGCGTCTTTTCTTAACATATTTATTGATTTCCAGCTTATTTTTCCTCCGAAAAACATCATGTCAACTTCTTCTTCTCTTCCGTCAAAATCGTAAATTAGTACTGGAACTCCGCTTTCAAGGTTCTTCCGTAATTCCAATTTGTCTAACATGTATGATAATACATAATTTTTAAATATTTAAGCGTATGTACTATCTGTTTTTAATTCTTCTAAGTGTTAAAAATAGAGAAATTCCCAAAACCATTATGATTATAAACAAAGTTAAGTTATTATTACTACTATTGTTAGTAGTTGTAAGATTTGTTATGTAAGTATTGTTAAAATTCGTCTCATTATCTGAGATTCTAGTTATTTCCACATAAGAAAGGGTTATTGTAGCGTTTTGATAGGTTGATATAATGAGAATTTTTAAAGACATATTTTCGGCTAGCCAATTTATAATTTCTTGTTGTGGAAAATTAATCATGACGTAATTAGAGTTAGAAAATAGTGTATAATTTATAGGGGATATTACAGTGATAGGTGATTGATTTCCACTTATTTCTAACTGTAAATTAGTTGGGGTTATACTAAAGTTTATGTACAAAGGGTTATCTATATATTGTTGGGATATTTTCACATTAAGTGTTATAGTTGGTAGTGTTATTACTTCTTCTGTTTGTTTTGTATTAGCTGAATAAGTATGCGGTATAATTAAAAGCAGAATTATTACGAATATGTAACATTTTCTCATATTATCAGTTTTCAGCAATACATATTTATTACTGGTCGTATAAAATGTTTTAGGCATGTCAACCTATCCGCAAGGGTATAATCCGTATAATTGGAAAATGATAATAGTATCGCAAGTTTTAATGATACTACTATCATTTGTACTATCAATTTATCCACAGTACTTTTTGCCGGTATATATTCTATATATTTTAGTAATGTTCGGAGTAATGAGTGTAATGATGATGAGGAATAATCCAATGCTGGCAGAGAGGAAATATATGGGAGAAATATTAAATTCTCCTACCTTTTTTGAAGAGAAAAACGCTTCTGATCTAATTCAAAAGGATAAAGAATATATGCAAAAGATGCAAGAAGTCGCGGTGTCTAATTTAAAGGCTTTCGGTGTAATGATTTTGTATATAATCTTTATATTTCTATTTTATGATTTAGTTTTACTAAAAATAGTCAATTCGGTGACAGAATATGAAAAATTAGCGATTTATATAATATATTTTGAAGCACTATATCTTTTTAATATGTTTGTATATAGAAGAATCATAAAGGTTCAAATGATGGAATCAATGGCACCATCAAGTTATAAAGTTAATGAGAGGGGAATAATCTCAACTGATAAAAGTGGAGTCTTTCTCCATTCAAGACATTTAATCGAAGCCGAAATAGTAGAGAACAGAGAGAAGAAATACGTGGAGATCAACTCAAAGACCTCTAAACTACCATTTAAAATCAGGCTTTATGCACATGATTTAGATAGGTTAATGGACGCATTGAATAGGGTTAAAAGAATAGAATTAAAAAGACAATCCTCTAATACTTGAAAAATACAAATGAGAGTAAAGGGCAATCGTATTATTAACTACTGCTCCATCTCTTCCTTCCCAAATTCCTTTACCTATTTTGTTCCTAAATGCAAAGGTTACATCATTAACGTTTATAGGCTTAGAAACATGAAACTCATGACCCCTGATTGTATCCCCTCTTTTAGCTATAAAACTATCCCTTATTCCCTCTAGTTCTGTATAACCTATAGTAAGTTTATCTTTCGTTCTTATACTAATGTCAAAAGCTTCAACCATTCTATAACTTTTCTCCTCTGACGATATGAGTTCTTTAGATAGATACATCAAACCACCACACTCAGCTATAACTTTTTTACCCGCTTCTATGTTTCTTAATATCCACTTTTTTGTCCCAGTCGCTTTCTCTAATTCTTTTAAGTGGAGCTCTGGATAACCTCCACCAATATAAATTACTTCTGCGTCTTCTTTTGGGATATCGTTATTTAGAGGGCTAAAGAACTCAACCTCGAATTTCTTTCTCAAGAAGTTTATATTATCTTCATAATAGAAGTTAAAGGCGGAATCCAGAGCAATATAAGCTTTTCCTTTTTTCAATTCTGTTTCTTCCTCCTCTGGTTGCGGGATAGGCGGACTTTCTTTAGCTATTTCCAGTAACAAATCTAAGTCTACATTCCTTTCAATTTCTTTAGCTATTTCATTTATTATATTCTCAGTTTGTCTAAAATCATCAACTGTAAATAACCCTAAATGCCTTGAGGGTATAATAAACTTTTTATCATACTTAACATATCCAATTACTTTTGTTTCGATGGATTCCTTACAATAGTTCAGGTGGGTATCAGAACTTATAAAATTAAAGATCACGCCTCTGATATTAGCCTTCTTATATTCTTTTAAACCTTTTACTATAGCAGCTGCAGTACTTCCTATATTACTACAGTTGATAATTAGTAATATCGGAGTTTTTGTCACTTGAGAAATTTCATAAGTACTATATTTTATTCCAACTCCATCGTACAGTCCCATTACTCCTTCAATAACACCTAACTCAAAACCTTTAGCGTATTTACTCAGTGTTTTTATAACCCCGTCCTCTCCCATCAGCCACAAATCTAAGTTAATCGCTGGATAGCCGCTAGCAACCTTTAAATACATTGGGTCAATAAAGTCTGGCCCGGCTTTATACGCTCTTATCTTATACTTTTTACTTAACGCCTTTATTAAACCGGCAGTTATGAGAGTTTTACCGGAATTGCTTCTATCAGACGAAATGATTATACGGGGAAATTCCATGGGAAAAAATAAGAGCTTTAGAGTTTATATCTAATTATGCATATAGTTTATGATGACGTAAGGGATTTAAAGGCTATAATTCAAGTACTTACTAAGCTTGTTGATGAAGCTCTTTTTGAAATAAAAGATGATGGTATACAGTTAATTGCAGTTGACAAAGCTCATGTTTCGCTTATAAAAATAGAGTTACCTAAAGATATGTTTAAAGAATATGACGTACAAGAGGAGTTTAAGTTCGGTTTTAATACTCAATATATGTCAAAACTACTAAAGGCTGCTAAAAGAAAAGAAGAAATCAGCATAGATGCGGATAGTGAGGAAGTTGTTAAGATAACCCTTTTAGGTGCTCTAGGTAGGGTTTTTAAAGTAAATAATCTACAAGTTTTACCACCTGAAGTACCAGAAATTAATTTTGAATTTGATGTTAAAGCATCAGTAACCTCTAAGGGATTTAAAACTGCAATAAGTGAGATAGCTACTGTTGCTGACACAGTAAGTATATCGGCCACCGAAGATAAGATCATAATAAAGGGAGAAGGAGAAAACAAGATAGAGAACGAATTCAGCAAAGATACCGGTGCATTAGCGGAGATTGAGTTCAATAAGGAGGCATCGGCTTCATATGATGTAGAGTATCTTAATGACATTTTGACCCTCACAAAACTCTCTGATTACGTTAAGTTGGCCTTCTCTGACCAAAAGCCTTTGCAACTAGACTTTAATATGGAAGGAGGGGGAAAAGTTACTTATTTGCTTGCACCTAAACTATCTTGATGCAAATTCAAACAGCCCTAGTAGGCAGCTATCCAAGGCCAATAAATATAGCTAAAGTATTATCGAAACTAAAAAGTGGGAAAATAGAAAAACAGAAAGCCGAAAAAGAGATAGAGAAGTTTTTAAATAAATACTTTCAATTTGCAAAAGATAGTGGGCTTGATTATGTGACCGATAGTATGATAGAATGGGATGATATAGCTGATTTAACAACTTCTTTTTTAAAAGGGGTAGAAAAAGGTGCGCTGGAAAGGTTTTTCGATAATAATTTCTATTATCGTAGAATAGTTATAAAAGATAGGCTTCAATACAACGAGAATAACGAGTATATTATCTATTTGGAGAGAGCTAGAAAAATGAGCAATTTGAAGCTTAAAGCCGTAGTCCTAGGTCCTTTAACGTTTTCTGTCCTTTCGGACGATTTATATTATAAGAAAAATATTAAAAATCTTTTCGAGGATTATGCAATGGTAGTAAATACATTGCTTAAGGAGGCTAGGAATTACTATGACGTTATCGAAATCCATGAGCCTGCAATCTTTTCAAAGGGCATAAAGAAGGACTTGATAGAACCTTTACGTACATACTATAATTCAATGTTAAAGGATATAAATGCCGAGACTCATGTACTGAGTTATTTTGATCTGAGGTTTGACAGAATTAATGCGTATTTAAATCTACCAGTAAACGTTTATGGTTTTGATGTTACTGAAAGTAATAAGGTAAAACTCGGAAGACTTTATAGATTAATTAAAGATAAAGAAGTTTATTTTGGCGTATTAGATTCTAGGAATACAAAATTAGAAAGGATTTCAACTATAAAGAGAATAGTTCTTTCTGCGTATCAGAAAGGTGCTAAAAGGGTAATAATAGGTAACTCTACATTTAATGATTTAATACCAGAAGTAATTGTTAAAAGAAAGTTTAAATTACTCAAGAGGGGTAAGGAGATGATCTTAAATGGATGAATTGCCTATATTACCAACAACCGTAATAGGAAGTTATCCTAGGCCTAAGTGGTTAAGGGAAGCAATAAGATTACATAAGGCTGGTAGGATTTCTGACGACGAGCTAAAAGAGGCTTTTGATGATGCCGTTGTTACAGTAATTAGGGATCATCAGGTTGCGGGTGTTGATGTTCCTAGTGACGGCGAGATAAGAAGAGATGAGATGGTTGAGTTTTTCGCTGAAAGGCTAGGCGGATTTAGGTTTTACGGTTTTGTAAGGGTTTGGGGAGATCATTATTATCGCAAGCCTTCAGTAGTAAGTAAAATTACTTACAAATCTCCTATGTTATTAGACGAGTTTAATTTTGCAAAAAGTGTTTCTTACACTCCATACTTAAAGGTCACTATAACTGGTCCCTATACTATTGCTGAGTGGTCTTATAACGAGTACTATAAGACTAAGCAAGATTTAGCCTATGATTTAGCTAAAGCATTAAACCAAGAGATGAAAAAGTTAGTTGAGGCTGGAGCCAAGATCATACAAGTGGATGAACCAGCAATACATACTAGAAAGGAGGATGTAGAGTGGGTCGTAGATGTTGTGAACGAGTCAATTAAAGGTATTAATGTTAAGGTCGTAATGCACGTATGTTATGGTGAATATTCGTATCTTGAACCTTATTTAGATAAACTTAATGTTGATCAGATAAACTTGGCGTTAAAGAACTATGATTATAAACCAGTAAAGTTATTTAAGAAATGGGATAGAGAAATAGGTGTCGGTGTAATAGATGTTCATAATAAAAGAATCGAAGACCCGGAGGAGGTAGCTAAGGATCTAAGAATGTTACTTGAGTACTTTAAGCCTGAAAATGTGTGGGTAAACCCAGATTGCGGTTTAAAGCTTTTGCCTAGAAAGATTGCATTTCAAAAACTCGTTAATATGGTTAAGGGGACGTTGATGGTGAGAGAAGAACTTAAAAAGAAGGGATATACTACTATATCACTGAAACCTTTAGTTAATAGGTGAGATGATTGAATAAGAAGAGGGCTAAGGGCAAATCCCATTCAACTAGACCAGTAAGAAGTGGTCCCCCAAAGTGGGTAAGGTTTACTAGAGAAGAAGTGGAGATGATAATAGAAGAGTTAGCCAAGAAAGGCTATCCCCCCAGTATGATAGGGTTAATATTAAGGGATCAGTACGGTGTACCATTAGTTAGACAAATTACTGGTAAAAAGATTACCCAAATTTTAGAAGAAAAAAGTTTAACGCCTAAAATTCCAGAAGACTTATTTAATTTAATAAGAAAGGCTGTTAATATAAGACGTCATTTGTTTGAACATCCTAGAGATAAGAGTGCAAAAAGAGGTTTAGAAGAGACAGAGTCAAAAATAAGGAGGCTAGTGAAATATTATAAGTCTGTTGGTAAGCTTCCTCCAGAGTGGAAGTACGAGCCAGAAAAAGCGGAGTTATTGGTCAGCGGTGCTCTTTAAGGCAATTTCTACCCTTTCTTTAAGTATTTCTGCTACTCTCTTATCTACTCCTATTGGATCTGCGATAATTATTTTAACGTTTTTCTTCGCTACCTCTTCAAGTTGTTTTGGAATGTCTCTCCTAAAATGAGCACCAGCAGCGAAAAGTAAGGGAACTACTACAATTGTTGTAGCACCCTTTTCTATTAGTGTTTTTGCTGCGTCAGTTATCGTTGGTGAGTTAAACTCGATAAACCCGTATTCTACGAGACCAAAATATTCTCTTAACAAGTCCGCGTACTTTACTGCTACTTCCTTCCATTCATTTAGTTTGCTCCCGTGGAGCACTAATAAGATGCCAATCACATGATATAATTAACTACGATTTTAAATACTTGTATTTTAATTTACCTTAAGAAGGGGTAAATATGCCGGACTTTAAGATTGTCATTTCTGACCCTCAAACCAAAGAGCCTAAAGTCTTGAATGTTAAGGCTAAAGTTTCCGATCAAGTGCCCTCAAACCAGGGTGAAAAAGAAGGAAAAGCTATTCCGATTGCAAAACTTAATGAAAAGTTAAAGCAAGATTTAAATTTAGACCAGTTTATTACACTGGAAATAACTAAGCAAGAAGGAGATAAAAAGGTTAAGGTAAAAGGGCATTTTAAAATCGAAATAGACAATTCAGTGCCACAAGGAGAGGTATGGATTTCTCAAACAATGGGTGAAAAGTTTGGCTCAAATGAATTTGAAGCAAAAGCTTATAGAACTAAAGCCTTTCAAATCTCTGTAGATCAATCTAAAATTCCGAACTTAGTAGGAGCTAAAATAGGAGATGTTATTGATGTCAACATATCCGGTATTTCATTAAAATTAAAGATAACCGGAGGTACTGATAATTCTGGTTTCCCCATGAGGTTTGATGTTCCGGGTGGTGCTAAAAGAAAACTACTATTAAGCGGGCCTCCTGGATTTTATCCAACTGAGGATGGTATGAGAAAGAAGAGAACTGTTAGAGGGAATATGATTACTACTGAAATAGTCCAAATTAATACTATTTTAGTTAGGTGAAAAAACTTTTGCCTTGGCCTAAAGTTCAACCAGAAGTAAATATTGGTGTAGTTGGTCATGTAGATCATGGTAAGACTACTTTAGTTCAAGCTATCACTGGGATTTGGACCTCGAAGCATTCCGAGGAACTCAAGAGGGGTATGACGATAAAGCTAGGTTATGCTGAAGCCAGTATAGGATACTGTAGTAGTTGTAATGGTGTAGAGGCATACGTAACGGAACCCTCATGTGCTCATTGTGGGAGTACCGAAGAGCCAAAGTTCCTAAGAAAAGTATCATTTATTGACGCACCGGGCCATGAGGTTTTGATGGCGACTATGTTATCTGGTGCTGCATTAATGGATGGTGCATTGCTAGTTGTTGCTGCTAATGAACCATTTCCTCAGCCTCAGACCAGAGAACACTTTGTTGCCCTTGGTATAATAAATGTTAAGCACTTAATAATAGTTCAAAATAAAGTAGACGTTGTAAGTAAAGAAGAAGCTTATAAGCAGTATAAACAGATAAAGGAGTTTTTGAGAGGAACGTGGGCTGAAGATGCTCCTATAATCCCGGTTAGTGCACTACATAAGATTAATATTGATGCACTCTTGCGAGCGATACAAGAATATATACCTACACCCGAAAGAGACTTAAGTAAAAGTCCTATAATGATGGTTATAAGGAGTTTTGATGTTAATAAGCCGGGGACTCCTTATAATGAGTTAAAAGGAGGAGTTCTGGGTGGAAGTCTAATACAAGGGAAGTTAAAGGTGGGTGATGAGATTAAGGTATTACCAGGTGTAAGAGTAGAAAAAACTGAAGGTAAAGTTGAGTATGAGCCTCTTTATTCAACTATTACATCAATTAGGTTTACGGATTTAGAAGTAAATGAGGCTAAACCAGGTGGGTTAGTAGCCATTGGTACCGAACTGGACCCCTCTTATGTTAAGGCTGATAGTCTAGTGGGCAATGTTGTTGTAAAAGCTAATGAGGATGTACCCGTAGTTTGGAATATTACTGTCCAAGATTATCAGTTACTTGAGAGAGTGGTCGGGAGTAAGGATCTTTTAAAAGTAGACAGTATTAAACCTAGAGAAACTTTAATGTTAACCTTAGGTTCTGCTACCACATTAGGGGTAGTAAAAAGCGTTAAATCTAATTCTTTAGAAATAGAATTAAAAAGACCTTTGGTAGTTTGGAGTAAAGACTTACGTATAGTAATAAGCAAGCAAATAGGAGGAAGATGGAGATTAGTAGGATGGGGAGTAGTAGCCGTTTAGGAATATTAGTAGATACTAATGTATTAATGTCAGTTTATGATAGGATAGACCCTTTTGAACTAGTTATTTCCTCTCTAGATTTTAAGCCAGTTTTTTACATACCGTCGTTAGTTTTAGAGGAGTTGCAGAAGTTTTTGAACGAGAACCCTGCTAAGGAAAAAAGGGCTAGGGTTGCGCTTAAGTACCTAGAGGTAAACAAGAATTTATGGGAGATTATTGAGGTTGAAGATAATGGATTAGTAGATGATGTATTACTTAGGTTATGTAAAGAGAGGGGGTATTTACTTTATACTAATGATTATAGATTAAAAGAGAGGGCATTAAGCCGGGGGATAAAAGTTATATATCTAAGACAGAAGAGTAAAAATATAAGTCTTGACATTATTATCTAGTCTGATATTTCATGTTTAAGCTAGTTAGGGCTAAAGGTATTGTTAGGATTCCTCCAGAATATTTTGGGCAACCAATCGATGAGGTTGCCCTACAGATTTTAAGACAAGAGTACCAAGAGAAGATATTAAAAGACTTAGGAATTATACTTACAGTACTTAATGCAAAAGCTAATGAAGAGGGGTATATAATTTTTGGTGATGGCGCAACTTATCATGAAGTGGAATTTGAAATGCTAGTTTATATTCCATTAATTCATGAGGTTGTTGAGGGCGAGATAGATCAGGCTACAAACTTTGGAGTTCAAGTAAACCTAGGGCCAGTTGATGGTCTAGTACACATATCTCAGATAACTGATGATAATTTTAAGTTCGATCCTAATAGAGGGATTCTGATAGGCGAGAAAAGTAAGAAAACGCTTCAGAAAGGGGATAGGGTAAGAGCTATGATAATTAGTGTTTCTACTAGCGGGGGGAGGATGCCAAGGATAGCTTTAACAATGAGACAACCTTATTTAGGTAAAATTGAATGGATTAATAAAGAAATTTCAAAGGCGAGTAAATAATGGTTGAGAAGAAGGCATTTAAAGCTTGTAAGAATTGCAGAGCTTTAGTAACTCCAGAGACTACTGTATGTCCAGTTTGTCAGTCAACCTCATTCACTGACGAATGGAATGGTATGGTTATAATCTTAAATCAAGATTCAGAAGTAGCAAAAATGTTTGGGGCCAATATTCCTTGGAGGTACGCGATAATAATCAAATAGACTATTGCTTCATATTACCTAATGAGTTAAGACAGCTACTAATAAAGCCGTATGGCTTTCTTTTTACTAACGAGGACTTATTAATTCGATATATTAAAGGAATAAATTCAAGAATAATATCTGTAGGTGACGTAGTTACAGTAACCTTATTTAAACATGGTATAAAGCCTTTTTTAGCATTTGTTGATGGAAAAACAAAAAGAGTTATAAAAATTAGCTCTGATAGTTATTCAATAACTTTACTTAATGAACCTGGATTAATAAGACTCTCTGCAATGAGTAAAATTAAAGAGTTGCTTTCAAGCAATTCTCATAATGTTGTTTTTGTCGAAGGTGAGGAGGATCTATTGGTCATACCAGTTATTTTATACAGCAATAATGGTGATATAATAGTTTACGGTCAACCTAATGCTGGGATTGTTATGATAAGAAATAATGCATTAATAAAAGAGTATGTTGAGGACTTATTCAAACGATTTAAAGTAAAAAAATGCTAATCCGACCTGCGCGGGCTCATCATGTTTCAGCCCTTTCGAGCCTCTTCATGCACCGTACTTTTCAGCCCTGTTAGAGTAATTAAGTAAAATATTTAACACATCCAGTCCTCTTATTCTCAGCGAACCTTTTCTAGCTTCTCTTTCATTAAAATCAGAAACAAAATCTGGGATTATATTATAAGGAACATATAATAAAAACGGTACTGGATCACCGGTATGCTCCTTTACCTCTACTGGTGTTGTGTGGTCACCAGTTATAGCAATAATTAGATCTGACCCATACAAATCTAAAATCTTACCTATCATCTTGTCCATCATAGAAATCGCATAAACTTTACCATCAACATTACCATCATGAGAAGCGGCATCTGTGGCTTTTAAATGTAAAAATACAAAGTCATACTCATTTAACAATTTAGCGGCAGTCTCAGCTTTTCCTAAATAATTGGTATCTAAACCGCCAGTTGCACCTTCTGGTGTTACTACTTTCATTCCAATTTGTTCACAAATCCCCTTTATTAATGCCGTTGCTGAAACAGCGGCAGCTTTCATCTTAGTATAACTCTCGAATCTAGGTAGTTCTTCGTACTGTGCAGCTCCCCTTAAAAGTATTATATTAGCTGGAGGTTCCCCTCTTTTTATCCTCTCTTTATTATAGTCAGACTGTGAGAGGACTTCATATACTTTTTTCGTTAATTTATTCACAATTTCAGCAGTAAACTTAGACTGAGGGTTCGAGTCTAAAGGCTCGCTTTCGAGGACTTTCTTACCAGTCTCGTGAGGGTCGGTATCACTTACTTTATCACTTAAATCTTTTCCGCTCAATACTACCGCAACTCTATGTTCTGTACCGTGGTAGAAGCGCACTCTTATACCATCTATTTCGCCAATTTTTTCATTAAGCTCTTTCACTAGTGAATCTGCTTCTTCTATTTTTCTTCCGGCTCTTCTGTCTAACACTATGAAGTTCTCGTTTACTGTCGCAAAGTTGCCTCTAAACGCAACATCACCATGTTTTAATCTAGCTCCAGCACCTATTGCTTCAAAAGCTCCCCTTCCTTTATAATACTTATGTGGATCTAGGCCGAACATTGATAGATGAGAAGTGTCACTACCAGCAACTACTCCAGGGGATATAGGATCCATTAGACCTATGATTGACGATTTTAATAATTCTTTAATGTTTGGTTTGTCAGATGCCTCTAAGGGTGTCTTTCCTTGAAGTTTAGTTACTGGTCTATCCCCAAGCCCATCTCCTACGAAAAATAAAATCTTATATTGTTTCAACTTAATCCCCTCCTTAATTCCTTAGCCATTCTTTCATATCTTTGTATATCAGCTGGAGCTAAACTTGGCCTTACTATTTCCATAGCTTTAGTAAAGTCATCCTTAGTAACTTTAATATTTGTCGAATTCATGCAATCTCTCATTACTTTCTGATAACACTCATCATTACCTTGACATTGCTGTTTTGCCTTCGAATCACATGTCGAGTAGGCTTTTCTCATAGCGTTTATGGTAGCCTCCCGTACTAGGGCTTCTAAGTCTGCTCCAGTATATCCTTCAGTTTTTTCAGCAATTTCCTCTAAGGAAACGTCTTCCGCTAAAGGAACACTCCTAGTATGAACCTTTAAAATCTCAACCCTAGCACCCTTATCCGGTGGGGGAACGTAAATAAGCCTATCAAACCTACCGGGCCTAAGCAAAGCAGGATCCAAAATATCCGGCCTATTAGTAGCAGCAATAACAACAACTTTATTTAACGGTACTATTCCGTCCATTTCGGCAAGTAATTGATTTACAATCCTTTCGGTTACACCGCTATCATGTGCATATCCTCTCATTGGTGCTATTGCGTCTATTTCGTCAAAGAATATTACTGTTGGTGCTGCTTGCCTAGCCTTTCTGAAAATCTCCCTAATTGCCTTCTCACTCTCACCAACCCACTTGGACAAAATCTCCGGGCCACGAACAGCAATAAAATTAGCCCCACTCTCAGTAGCAACAGCCTTAGCAAGCATAGTCTTACCAGTACCAGGAGGACCAAACAACAAAATACCCTTAGGCGGTGTTATTCCGCTCCTCTCGAATAATTCTGGGAATCTTAATGGCCATTCTGCTGCTTCTCTCAACTGTTGTTTTACGTTATCTAAACCGCCAATATCTGACCAACGAACTTTAGGTACTTCAACGTAAACTTCTCTCAAAAGAGTTGGTTGAATAGTTTTCATGGCGTCCAAAAAGTCTCTCATAGTTACTTTTAATTCCTTTAATATCTCAGCCGGTACTGTCTGTTGTTCTAGGTTAATCTTCTTTTCTTGTATGAATCTTCTTAGGGCAGTTATTGCTGCTTCTTTTGCCAATGCAGCTAAATCGGCTCCAGTATAACCGTAAGTTATCTCAGCTAATTTATCTATATCAACGTCTTCAGCTAGAGGCATATTCCTTGTATGTACCTGGAGGATCTCTTTTCTTCCCTTAGTATCTGGTGGTTTAATTTCAATTTCTCTATCAAATCTACCTGGCCTACGGAGTGCTGGATCTATAGCATCTGGTCTATTCGTAGCACCGATTACTATTACTTTTTCTCTTCCCTTAATACCATCCATTAATGTAAGTAGCTGTGCTACTACTCTCTTTTCCACTTCACCAGTCACTTCTTCTCTTTTAGGTGCTATTGCGTCTATCTCGTCTATGAAAATTATTGATGGGGCGTTCTTTTCCGCTTCTTGGAATATCTCTCTTAGCCTCTGTTCACTCTCTCCATAAAATTTACTCATTATTTCTGGGCCGTTAATTGTTATGAAATAAGCACCGATTTCGTTAGCTAGAGCTCTTGCGAGCAATGTCTTACCGTTCCCTGGAGGGCCATAAAGAAGAATTCCCTTTGGTGGCTCAATACCTAACCTTTGGAATAGTTCTGGGTGTCTCATTGGCCATTCTACTATTTCTCTTATCTTCTGTTTTGCCTCCTCTAAGTCTCCTATATCCTCCCACGTGACTCTTGGCAACCCTGTTTCTCCTTCCTTTACTGGTTCCTCTCTGATCTCGAGAGCGGTATTTCCAGTTATATATACATAATTTGATGGTTGTGTATTAATTACCACGAAATCTATTGTCCCAGTATAAATTGGTATTTGAATTATTTCTCCCTTGGCCAGCGGTTTATTAACAAGGTAATCTTTAACATACTCAACAAAGCTATAATCAAATCTAATTGGCTGCGTAGGTGCTAATATCACTTTATTAGCTGGACTAACGTTAGCTTTGACTACTGTTACCTCATCACCTATTCCAACTCCCAAAGACTTTCGAATATAACCGTCTATTCTAATCTCGTCATCTGAGATATCATATGCCGGCATAACTTGTGCTAGTGCGGATCTATCACCAGATTTTATTTCTATATAATCCCCCGTCTCTACCCCTAGTTTTTTCATAGAGAATTCTGACATTCTAGCTATTTTCTTTCCTACATCTCTCTGTCTTGCTTCACTTACTCTAAGTTTAATCTGTTGACTCATTATGAGGACACTATGTAATCTTTTAAATAAGTCTTACTCTACTTGAATATTGAGTTAAGCTTGAGTCAAATACCACCTTCAATGTACTTATCCTCTTGCCCTAACTGCGGTGGTATAATCTCAGCTTCAAGACTCAGTGAAGGTTCTGTATGCTCTAACTGTCTGAAAGAGGATAGGAAGTTTGATAATATTAGGGATTTGATAAAAGTACTGGAAGAAAAAGGGAAATTGGACAAGCTAAAGACGTTATCTGAAGTTATGCATGAATTTGATGTTTTTTATGAAATATTTAGAAAAACTGTAGGATTTCCGCCTTTTGGGCCTCAAAAGAGTTGGATAATAAGGCTTTTACAAGGTGAAAGTTTTGCCATAATAGCCCCACCTGGATTAGGTAAAACTACGTTCGGTTTAGTTTCTTCTCTTTATTATGCACAAAAGAATAAACGATCAATTCTTATATTTCCAACAAAAAGTTTAGTTAGACAAGCAGTTGATAGAATCTCTAAGTTCTCCTCATCTGTCGAGTTAAGCCCTAAGTTAATTTATTATCACTCTGGATTTACTCAATCACAAAGAGACGAAGTATTAAAATCTTTAGAGTCTAACGATTTCACCATTTTTATAACAACGAATAGGTATATAGTAGATAATATAGATACTTTAAAGGCAGTAAAATACGATTTCCTTTTCGTAGATGACGTAGATACGGCAATGAAGTCCAGTAAAAGCGCTCAAGCAGTTTTACAATTAGTTGGATTTAGTAAAGACGATATTACTAAAGTAAAGGAATTACTGAGGAAAAACGATGAGGAAGTTTTCTCTGAAATAGAAAAAATAAGAAAAGGAAAGTTAGGAGATAAGAGCGTAATATTTTCTTCAGCGACACTTACGAGAGGGAATCCAGTATTTTCCGCATTAATGGGATTTAGGCCAGGCAGTTCCGTGATTTATCTTAGAAAAATTATTGATTCCTATATTGAAATGCCTAAAAGTGACGATGAAATAATAAGTCTATTAAAAAGACTACTTAAGAAACTAGGTGATGGAGGACTAATTTTCGTCCCCGTCGATAAGGGTCAAGAATATATAAAATTTTTAGAGAGTAAGCTCTCAGAAGACTTTGAAGTAGCTAGTATAACATCTGCAAGCACAAGTAAAATAGATGAGTTTGCAGAAGGCAAAATTTATGCTTTAATAGGTTCAGCAACGCATTATGGTATATTAGTTAGAGGTATTGATTTACCATGGAGGATAAAGTACGCTATTTTCGTGGGAATACCTAAATTTAAGTTTAGATTAGGTGAGAGCGTCAATGTATTGACCTTAAGCCGGCTATTGAGTGTTATAGGACTTATAACTAAAGACCAACAAGTTATATCTTTAGCGGGTAAAATAAGAGGTAAAATTAGAAGATTATCTCCAGCAGCACTTACTATGTTATCAATACAAGCCAAGGAAGGTAAACTTGAAGACGAGTTACTTCTTAAAGGGTATGAAGTTCTTAATGAGTACCTAAAAAACGAAGAAATATTAAAGAAGATAGCAGAGACTGGAGACTTTGTGATTTCTAACCATAGTATACTTATCCCAGACTTTTTAACGTACGTACAAGCAAGCGGACGTACTTCAAGAATTTACGGAGGAGATCTAACTACAGGCCTTTCAATACTCCTTGTCGATGACCTTAATTTATTCAGAATTTTTAACAGAAAACTAAGTTTGGTTTTAGATGATATTAAATGGAGGAAGTTAGATTTAGATTCTTGGAAGTTAGAGGATTTAACATTAGATTCAGTGTTATCAACGATAAATGAGGAAAGAGAAAAAATTTTGAAGGTTAGGAAGGAGGGTTCTTCATCTCCAATCCTCGAAAAAGTTAAGACTGTACTATTTATTGTGGAATCGCCTAATAAGGCTAAAACGATTTCTAATTTCTTCTCTAAACCCAGTGTGAGACAAATAGGGAATATTAGAGTTTATGAGACGGTGTTAGAGGATAAAATACTAATGGTTGCAGCCTCAGGGGGACATGTTTATGATTTAACTACACGTGAGGATATCGGGATTTACGGTATTGATGTTATAAAAACTAATACTTCCACGTATTTCATTCCGTTTTACAATACAATTAAAAAATGCAAAAATGGCCATCAATTTACTGATTTTGCTGATGGTAACAGATGCCCTAAGTGCGGTACTACTGAAATAGTTACTGATAAAACTTATACAATAGAGTCTCTCAGAAAGCTTGCGCTTGAAGCTGATGAGGTATTGATCGGTACTGACCCAGATACTGAAGGAGAGAAGATAGCCTGGGATCTTTACCTAGCCTTAAGACCGTTTAATAGTCATATAAAAAGAGCTGAGTTTCATGAAGTTACTAGAAAAGCTATTCTACAAGCTATATCAAATCCCAGAGAATTTAATATTAATCTAGTTAAATCTCAAATAGTAAGAAGGATTGAGGACAGATGGATAGGTTTCAAATTATCAAAGAAACTACAAGAGGAATTTTGGTACGAATACTGTAAAAGTAAGAATTTAGAATGCAAAGAAAATAAGAATTTAAGTGCTGGGAGAGTTCAGACTCCAGTACTTAATTGGATTGTGACCAGATTTGAAGACTACAATAAATCAAAAACTAGAGTATATTATGGTAAAATTACAGGTTTAGAGGATTTAGTAATATTAGTACCTAAGCAAGAGAGTGTTAGGAAGAACAGCAAAGTAAAACTAATAATAAAAAGCATTGAGCAAAGGACGGAAGATTTCGGTCCGTTACCTCCGTACACTACTGATACATTACTCTCAGACGCAAATGAATTCTTTGGATTACCTACACCAGAAACTATGAGAATTGCACAAGACCTCTTCGAACTAGGTTTGATTACTTATCATAGAACTGATAGTACTAGAATATCTAATGTAGGTATTTCGATAGCTGAGAATTATTTAAAACAAGTTGTTGGTGAGGAATACACTAAGATATTTAAACCCAGAAGTTGGGGTGAAGGAGGTGCACATGAAGCTATTAGGCCAACAAAGCCAGTTGATGTAGAGCAATTAAGGCTAATGATCGAGGAGGGAGATATAGAGCTTGCTAAAAAACTTACTTCTAATCATTTTAAGGTGTATGATATTATATTTAGGAGATTTATGTCAAGTCAGATAGTTCCTCTCAAGGTTAGTAAGGAGATAGTTAATATCGAGGTTAGGGATGAAGATGATAATCCTTTGAAGGTTGAACAAGACGTAATTGAACTTGTTACTAATGTTTCTCTTCCTCTTCAGATCGATTTCTCTAGATTTATATATCAACCGGTTAAAAAGATAGCCCAATCCATAAAATCCCGTTTAGATCAAATATGTGAAAAATTCCCATGTGAATTCTCGTTACAACTTCAAGGCTCATTTGTAAGGAGTAAAGTGAATTTATATACGCAAGCTGATTTAGTTAGCGAAATGAAAAGGAAAGAAATAGGAAGACCTAGTACTTATGCTACGATTATAAATACAATTCTTAAAAGACATTATGCTATTGAAAGTAAAAAGATAAAGAAGTTGATTCCAACTAATCTAGGAATAGAGGTAAATAAGTATTTAAACTTAAGATATGGAAAGTTTGTATCAGAGGAAAGAACAAGAAAACTACTACAGTTGATGGATATGATTGAAACTGGCCAAGAAAAATATGAAGATGTTCTTGCTCAAATTTATGAAGAGATAGAAGAAATAAGGTGAAAATCATGCTTATAGGTTTAATCCATTTAAAACTGAAGGAGTCAAGTAAGAAGCAAAACATAGAAAAGGCTAAAAAATTGATCAAAACTGCAAAAGAAAAAGGTGCAAAACTTGTAGTTTTACCCTCATTATTTCCAGTTGGTAACGTATTTGAGGTTTACGAGAATGATAAAAAACTAAGAAGTATTATAAGAAATCTTGCAGAGAAAATTCCTGGACCCACAACTGATACGTTAATAAATTTAGCTACTGAAGGGGAAGTACACTTAATCGCTGGCCCAATCTTAGAGCAAGCAGGGCCTAAGATTTTTCTAACTACACTAATTATATCACCACAAGGCGAAATAATAGGCAAATATCGTAAAATAATCGTTTCCGAAAAGGATGTTAAGTTAGGTATTTCTGCGGGGAAAGAACCAGTATTTATGTCTTTAGACAAGAGGTATGGTATACTTGCTGAGGACGATCTTTTCTCACCAGAAATAAATAGGGTCTTAACTTTGGGTAATGCTGTTGGGATTATAGGATCTATAAAAGCATATAGTAGAGGCCATGACGTGGTTAAAAACGTTGCAATAGCAAGGACTTTAGAAAACGGAATACCCTATATGATAGTTGGAGAAACAATAGAAGATGAGAACGGAGAAATCATAGGTTCTTCTCCAACTTTTGTAACGAACACTAGCTCGTTAATATATAAGCAAGCCGAGGACGAAGATACGGTAGTATACGTTGAGACTACGGTACTTTTACAAGAATCTAGCAAGGATAGGATCGGAAAAATTAATAATCTCGAGTCGATTCTTCAAGGGTTATGTAAGAGTGTTAAAAAGATGAAGAGTACCGAAAAGAAGAGGATGCCTCAACAAGCTGGAAATGAGGAAGAGGAATAAAAAAGGAGTTTACGAAGCCACATAAACAACAGTTCTTCTACTTTTAGCCTCTTGTTTCACAATGCCTTGTCTTTGTAATTCTTCTAATATTTTCTTTGCAACGCTAATTGTAACATTTAACTTTGAAGATAGGGTATAAGGTGTTACAATCTTTTCCTTTTTCAATTCTTCTTGCACTTTTACAATCGTGTCCTTGTCAATTGTAATACTCTTTGAAGTCAACTCTTTCCCAGTTTTTGTAGGTGCCCTCTTTTGTCCTTTCTTTTGCTGTTCTTCTTGCATCTTTTTCAGTCTTTTCTCAACCGTACTAATCGGTTTCTTTGATGCACCACCCACTTTTTCGCACCAAAAATATAATCTGTTATCGGGATATTAAGCATTATGAGTCAAGATTTTTCAATAGATGAGGTAATTAGTAGAATAAGTAAATTCGCTTCCGCTTTAGGTATTTCAAGAAATGAGTTAAAGATTTATTTCCTCCTCTTGCTTAACGGTAAAATGACAGCTAAAGAGATTTCTGATAAGCTAGGTATTTCATACACAAAAGTTTACCCATTCTTATCAAGATTAGAAGGAAGGGGTTGGATAAAACGAAGTGGTAAAAAACCAGCTTATTATACAGCTATTTCCTTGTTAGAAGTATGGTCTAATGTGAAGAGGAACATTGTTGACTCGTTAGATAAGGTTGAGAGAGAGATTATAACCCCTCTCTCATTGTTATTAACGTCGCAACCATCAATGTATAATATCCTTTTCTTACCACCAGAAAATGTTTATTTCTCCTTAATCGAGATGCTTAAGTCCCCTTCAAATATTTATTATGTCGCTTTGTCGTTTCCAGAGTTATTTAATGATGAAGTGATTAAATTGCTCGAATCTAACTCCTATAAGAGTGAAGTAAAAATAATTCTTTCAAAAACATTAAAAGGCTCTTTCCCCCCTTCACTTCAGATAAAGTATACGGATTCTATGTTTGGCAGCGGAGTAATAACAAGTAAAGGGATATTACTTATTATAAAATCTTCTGAGGGAATTCTATTTGGACTGTATTCTTCGCATGCTTATTTTATTGAGATAGGGAAAGTATACTTTAACTATTTATGGAATATACCTATACAAGAAAGGGGAAACGTTTAAAAAAGTTGTTTAAGACAATACTTTATTTGACCTTTCATGAGAATAATAACTGTAAAATTGCCGGAACAATTCCTAGAAGCAATAGATGAATTAGTAAATACTGGAAGGTATACTTCAAGAAGTGAAGTTATAAGAGCTGCATTAAATGATTTTATTAGGAAAGAATTATGGGTTAGTAATGAGACGTGATGAGAGCTGGTATTATTGAACAGTGATAGGTGACACCAGATCTGATTTTTAAATTCCATTCCTTATTTCTTTCTGATGAAAGTAAAGGAAGGAGACTACGTAGTCATTTGGATAGATCCAAAAAGAGTATATTTAACTAAAGTCACGCAAAAAGGTAAGTTTAGCAGTGATAAAGGAGCGATAGATTTAGGGAATTTAATCGGATTAGAATACGGTTCTGAAATCACGTTATCTACGGGGAATAAAGCATATTTACTTCACCCTACTCCGCTAGATGCATACAATGGTTTAAGAAGGCCATCACAAGTACTTTACCCTAAGGACATAGCATATATGCTTTATGTGTCCGGAATTAAACCTGGGGATACAGTGGTTGAAGCCGGTACTGGTTCTGGTTTTCTTACAATAGCCCTAGCATATTTTTTGGGTGAAAAGGGAAGAGTAATTACTTATGACATTAGGCAAGATATGCAAGAGATTGCAAAGAAAAATGTGAGTATATTAAATCTTTCTGATAGGATAACTTTTAAATTAAAGGACATTAGGGAGGGAATAGAAGAGAAGGACGTAGATGCCGTATTTCTCGATATGCCAGATCCATGGAATGCAATCAATTCCGTCTATGAAGCGTTAAAACCTTCTGGATCTATAGTTATTTTCGTTCCAACAGTAAACCAGATAGAGAAGACAGTACTCAAATTAAGAGAGTTCAACTTTGTTGATGTCCATGCGGAGGAATTAATTACCAGAGAATATCAAGTTAAGGAAAATGCTACAAGGCCTAAAAATATTGGTGTAGTTCACACTGGTTACATTATTAGGGGAAGAAAATCAATAAAAGTTGGTTAATATAAAAATAAAGTAAGATGTCATCAAAGATAGCCGTTTACGCAAACCTAATTATAAGATATGAGAACGAAATAAAGGAAGAGGAGAGAAAATTGGCTGATGATGGTAAAAAGCTTGTCTTATTATCACAGTCGCTAGCCTCGCAACTCAGAAATGTGGCTGAGCAAGTGTTTACAGAAGTATCAAAAGAAATAGAGAGGGCTTCAGATGCAAAAGTGAGAGAAATTTCGCAAAAATATCAACAAGAAAGAGAGAAAGAATTATTAAAAATAAAGCAAAATGGTGAAAAGAATTTAGATAAAGCAGTAGATTTTGTACTAAGAAAAGTTATGGAGGTATACAAATGAGTATTTACGCGTATGCTACGGCTCTAGCTAGAGTGTATAAATCACAAACGCTTACTAGGGGTACGATTAATGAACTACTTGAGAGTGAAGATTGGAAGGACGCAATCTCCATCCTTAGAGAGAAGGGGATCATATCTGAAACTCCGTCTTCAATATTAGATTTTGATATAATGATTAAGAGGAGGTCTTTAGAAATTTTAAGGAAATTGAGGGGATATACTTTAAGTTCTAGTATATCTTCTTCAATAGTAGACCTATATGAATTCTTTTTCAAACTAGATGATTTAGAAGCTTTAATTGCATCTGCGTACTTTCACAATTCATCACCCAGACTCTCCATTTTAACAGAATTAATGGAGTTAAAACCACAATCTTATGAAGACGTCTTAGCTTCATTAAAAGGAATAGAAAGGGATGCACTAAAATATGCTATAGATAAGTCCGTGAAAAAGACCCCTTCAGAAATAGGCTCGTTCTTAGAGTATTATTTTATCAAAAGTCTTTCTAAGATCGTTGAGGAAATGAAAGGGGATTGGAAAGGTAAAGCAGATGAAATCATTTGCGGTTATAAAGATTATTATACTGTTTCTTTAGCATATAACTTAAAAGTCCAAGAGGATTTAACATGTAAAATATCTAGGGATGTTGTAAGGGATATAGCAAACTCTACCAACGAGAAAGAAGTTTTAGACTTATTAACGAGAACTCCCTATTCAAAGAGTATATCTGGGTTAGATGTATATTCCGCCTTAGCCTCCCTAAAAAGAGTAGCAAGAATAAACGCAAGAAATGCTTCTCTTAATGCGTTTATGGGCTCTCCCTTTACTCCAGTCACTGTTATGGCAATAGCAGAACTAATAAGGCTTGATACTGAAGATTTAATCACAATTGTTAACGGATTAGCATTGCATTCAGTAGATAAGGTTAAATCTTCAGTCTCCTTTGAGCTCATCTAAAATCTTTTTATCAACTACATACCAACCATCATTGTCAACTATTATGGTATAATCTGGGATTGACGGTGGATCTGGCATACTCTCTATAGGCTTACTTTTTCCTAAATAAATCCACTTTAATTTACCGTTTATTTTCTCTAACCTATACCAATACTTGCCTATATAGACGTATTTCTTTCCGTTTTTGTATACTAGATGATAAGGTTTCAAGTAAACTCCAAACTCCTTTATTTTACTGTTATATTCGTAAACTTTTGCTTTTAACTTAGATATAACCTCATCAAACACCTTTTCTGGTATCTTTACAAGCATTAATACAAAACTCGTTTAAACTTAGAAAAATGATATTAATCTAACGGTTGGTATTATATGAAGCTAAGAAAGATAAGTCATACTGGTATTGAAGTCTCCGAAATAGGAGTAGGGGTATGGAGTTTAGTAACAGAGGAGTGGGGGGCTAATATAAATAAGGCTGAAGAGATTTTGAGAAAGGCTTATGAGATGGGGATAAATTTCTTTGACACTGCAGATGTCTATGGCAATGGGCTAGGGGAAAAAGTATTAGCCAAGGTCTTTTCAACTAAAAGAGATAAAATTATAATTTTAACTAAAATAGGACTAGATTTTTATAACGGAAAAGTGAGGGGAAATTATGACGTTAATTATTTAGAATTTGCGTTCAAGAAAAGTTTAGAGAGACTAAACACAGACTATGTTGACGTATTAATGCTTCATAATCCAAAGATGAGTAATATTAAAGATCGAAAAATATTGGACTTCTTTATCCAATTAAAGAAAGAGGGAAAGGTTAAGATCATAGGAGTTGCCTTAGGGCCTACTTTAGGGTGGGGTGAAGAAGGAATAGAAGCGATAAAACAAGGGTACGAGTCCCTAGAGTACATTTATAACCTTATAGAGTTAAAGCCCGGAATAGACTTCCTTAAATATGATATAGGGCATTTCATAAGAGTCCCCCACGCTTCAGATGCACTTAATGAATTTAAATGGCCAATTAATTACGACCCTAAACTTCATAGGCATTTTAAGGATATTAACTGGATCAACAAGGCTATAGAAAGGACTAAACCATTGTTACAATTTGCTAAAGATAGAAATATGAGTTTATCACAATTAGCTCTCAAGTTCACCCTTTATAATCCTAAAGTAACATCAGTATTGCCTAACATAACTAGCCTTGAGGAACTAAAACATTTTGTTGAGATCGAAGAGAAACCTGATTTGACAGAAGAAGAATTCAACTACTTGCTTAGATTCTCCTTAGATAAATTCAAGGATTTAAATGAGGAAAGTATTCAAGAAACTTTGCGGTATAAATAATAGTCTATGAATTTTTTAAAAGCATTAGACCTATGGGAGTACTTGTTTTTTTCCTCAATACTCATTTCAGCAAAAGTCCTATCCTCGCCATCCGGTATAAATATGGGGTCAAATCCAAAACCTCCTTCCCCCCTTATTTCGCTACTTATCTTACCGTATACTCTGCCTTCAAAAAACTTGAGGTCACTTTCAGAGATATAACACATAACGGTTGAGAAATAGGCCTTTCTGTTCTTAACTCCTTGCATCAGCTTTAGCACACCCTCTAAACCGATAGTTCGCCTAACATAATTAGTATATGGTCCAGGGAAACCATTAAGGGCATCTATGAATAACCCACTATCTTCTACAATTAAAGGGGATTTAAGTTGATTATATAGTACTACAGCCGAAAACCTAACTATATCTTGGAGGTCATCACTTTGTATTTCCGGTTTAGGGATATTTACCCACTTGAGTGAGATGTTATATTCCTTAGCTATCTCGTTTAATTCCATATATTTATGTTCATTAGAGGTGACTAGGATTATTTCATCATTATTATTTCTTTTTTCTTCTCTCTTCAACATATCTACCCCTCATCCTAATTTCCTTTACCTTTTCAAAAACGCTCTTAACATCTAAGTATCTTCCATATCCAATTTTAAAACCCTCGATTATGGGTTCCTCAAATTCGCTATGTATACTTTCTAATGAACGTAAAAAGACATGAACATCAGTCGCAAAATCTTCTATATCATTTGTCTTTTTGGATAATCCGAAATCTATTATGAAAAGTTCATCTGATAGAATAAGATTACTTGTAGTTGGATCCCCATGAGCTATTTCTGCCTTATGGAGCTTTCCTAAAATCTCCCCTATTTTTTCTCCCAACTCTCTTAATTTTTCAGTATCAAGGCTGGGAATCAAATCCTTAACTAAATCACCCTCAATATATTCCATGACTATCAAATAGTTCTGCGGGTCTACGAAAAGCAATGCGGGAACATTAACCCCGTTCTCTAGAGCGTTGAACATTAATCTAGCTTCGAGTTTAGTCCTACTACTGTTTATTTCTTTATCAATTATAGGGTCTCTATAGGGCTTACTCAACCTCTTCTTAAATATAGAATGTATTCCAGCAAAATACCCATCGTAGATTACGGATTCCGCTCCTCTCTTTATTTCTCTTAATATCTCCAAGGTATATCGACCTTATCTATTCTCCACCTCGGAAGGATGACAGATTTTTCCACCGGTATGAAAACTCCACTTTTAGCTGCTAAAAGTCCAGTATAAGCAATCATCGCCCCGTTATCACCAGAGTATTCTTTGGGTACAATTTTAACCTTAACTCCCCACTCGTTTCCTAAAGCTTCTAATTTCTTTTTAAGGCTTACACTTGCAGCAACACCCCCCACAACTAGCAGTTCCTTTTTACCAGTTAACGCTAGAGCCCTTTCTGTAGCCTCAAGTAGCATATCAAACGCTATCTCTCTAACGCTATAACATACGTCTTCTAATGAGTATTTCTTAACAGCTCTTAGTGCCGCAGTTAAGAGACCAGAATACGACATGTCCTGGCCTTTAACTATGTAAGGTAATTCAACGAACTTTTTCCCTCCTTTCTCAGCACAAATGTCTATCTGATGAACTCCATTAACTACATATGGCGGTGCTAAGCCAACTTCTCTCACAAACACATCCATCATATTCCCTAAAGCTATATCTAAGGTTTCACCGAATACTCTATATCTACCGTCTACAAAAACTGTAATAATCGTATTCCCACCAGATAAGTAAAGAATCAACGGGTCTTTAGAATTAGTCGTAAACATGCCAATCTCTATGTGGGCTATTCCATGATTTACTGGAACAAGTTTTTTATTAAAAGCAAGTGCTAATGCCCTCGCAACAGTAGCTCCTACTCTTAACGCAGGACCTATTCCGGGACCTAACGATACAGCTATATAATCAACGTCATTAATTCCAATCCCGGCTTTACTTAAAGCCTTTTTTACAACGTCAGCTGCTACTTCGGCATGATGTTTTCCTAAGTCTGATGGTTTCATGCCCCCTTGTTTGGGTATAAAGGTATCCCTTTCATTTGCTAAAATGGTTATCTCATGTGATCTCTCATCTTCTTTAACAATTCCTACTCCGAATGTGTGGGCTGTGCTCTCTATTCCTAAAATAATCATTTTGATTTACCTATAAATTCGGTATATCCGCACTTTCCGCAGGCCCACCTCTCAATTGGCTTCAGATGGTGTGCCATTATACTCCCACATCTTGGGCATTTCTTATTCTTTAACTTTATCTTTCCATCCTCAATTACATAATAAGTCCTTACTACCGCTTTTACCCCTTCACCCTTGTTTTTGGCCACCTTTACCACCTTTCTTTACTTTCTGACCAGTATCTCTACCTATTAAATATTGTGGTTCTATCTTCTGCAAAATCTCCTTATTTTCATAAATATTTGCCCTAACATAACTTATACCAGCACCATAAATTGTACTAGTCTTTTTTATCACTATCAAATCTTCTCCCGTGTTGTATAAGCTAGCTAGAGCTTTTATCACTTCTTTTCTTGACGGAGTACCAACACCAATGTGATAGAGTTTCACATAGACTTCTCTTCTCTTTAAGACATTATTTACCACTTCTCTTTCTATTACACCCTCAATTTTATCCGAGACCTTAACCTTTAACTGTTGGCTCATCGGTAATAATAAAAAATTAAGAGCTTTAAGAGTTATGCAAATCCTTTATAATTTCTTCAGCAACCTTTTTACCAGACAAAACCATTGCACCAAAAATAGGCCCCATTCTAGGTAATCCCTTAACTTCAGTAACTGCCATGCCAGTAGCATATAACCCTGGTGCCACCATTCCGGTATTTTCAACTGTTAATTGCTCAGCAATTTCACTATATGCAGATTTCTCCCCCGGTATACTTATACCGAGTTCTGGAATTTTTCTAGCAGCTACTGAAATTACTTCTGCGTCATGACCAGTAGCATCAACTACTGCCTTAGCTGAAATGAATATTGGATCAACATGTAATCCAGCCATTTGTGTGGCAGTCCATTCTACAGCAACTCCCACAACTTTTAACGGGTTCTCCCTAAATATAACATCGTCTACAGTTATTCCTAAAATTATTCTAGCCCCAGCATTAATTGCTGCTGTGGCTAGTTTTGCCATAAACTCTGCAGTGTCGACAACATAAACGCCCTCCTCAACTTGTTCAAGCCTTATCCCCATCTCCCTCAAAATCTCATCTGCTGGGGACTCAATAACTATTTTGTGGAATTGCATCGCACCCCCACCTATTCCACCACCAAAACCGAGTCTTCTCTCAAAAACTACCGTCTTTAACCCAGCTTTAGCTAAATAATACGCCGCAGTCATACCAGAGGGCCCTGCACCGACTATGACAACATCGTTCTCAACTAAGTTCAGCCAGTCCTCCATTGTATACTTTATGATGTATTTACTTATCTTAGACTCCTCCACTTGCTTAACCTTTATGGAGTTTGACATACTCTTCAAATAAGTAAATTATAAACTTCCTTAAATACTATAATTTATTAACTATGAGTACGAAATGAGATTATGCCATTTCAATTAGACGTAAAAGTTAACGCATTGAAGTGCAGTTGGTGCGGGAATATAATAAGAGGAGAGCCAATAATTGTAAAAACTTGTTGTAACAATAAACCATGGGTTTTTTGTAGTAGACAGTGCTATAATTCATGGGTGAAGGAATGGCTAAAGAGGCAAGAGCAACAGAAACTGCAGCAGAAAAGAAAGGCACTGTTATAATAGGCATTACGGGGGCTAGCGGTGTAATTTATGGAGTAAGGACTGTGTCCTCATTGGTTAAATTGGGTTACAAAGTAGAAGTGATTGTAACTAGGGGTGCTATAAAAGTAGCTGAAAAAGAGTGTAAGATGGATTTGCTTTCTACGCTCAGAAGGTTCAATATACCCTTATACGGTGAGGAGGAGATAGATGCTCCTCCCTCAAGTTCAAGTTACGTTGTTAAGACTAAGGGTATGGCTATAGCCCCTTGTAGTATAAGGAGTTTAGCTGAAATAGCTAATGGTATAGCTTCAAATCTCATTACTAGGACTGCTTTAAATTTCCTTAGGACTAGGAAAAGGTTAGTGCTCTTAATAAGGGAGACGCCTTGGGGTGTTATAGAATTGGAAAATGCGTTAAAAGTTGCAAGGGCCGGAGGAATAATTCTGCCCGCTTCCCCGGGGTTTTATCATTATCCCAAAAGTGTTGATGATATGATAAATTTTATAGTAGGTAAAGTCCTTGACATGTTAGGGATTAAAAACTCTCTGTATAAAAGATGGGATAATACTAAATCAGATCTAAATCCTTGCGACCAAATTTCTTAGTTATTATGTCTTTGAACTTACTGTCATACTCCTCTTCTTTCTTTAATTCTTTCTCCATATCGTCGCCGTTCCCTTGCATTTTATTAACAGCAAAAGCACATTTATTACCAGGTAATAAAGCTCTCTTTTCACAGTAAGAGTATTGACATTCACCAGCTATACACACGTCACCAACCCACATGCAGTAACCGATCTTTTGGGGTGTTCCTTTTATATACTTCTTCTGTATATTTAGTGCTTTTTTGTTACATCTGAAAAATGGGCATAAGTAATTGCATTTATCCCCTAATGGCATCGGTTTGGGTTCTTGAATACCGAAGTCTTGCTTACCTCTTCTAAAATCTTTACCATTCAAACCTTTTATCACCCAAACTTACCGCATATTTCACATATCATTACATTTTGAGCCATTTAAATATTATGTATCTAATCTTCTTAGAATTAGCATTAACTATTGCAAGGACTAATTCCTTTCTAGTACTATGTGAAACCCTCCCGAAACCTAAAATCTCATTAGGATAAATAATTTCATCCTCCTTAAGTACTAATACTAAGTAAGGGGCATGTTCTATTCCCGGAGCTATTGTATATACTGCAAAATCCGCACCATATTTTATACCACTCCTAACTACATAATTCTTATTTCTTAAATCTTCGTAGACAAGATATAAAAGCGAGAATCGCGGTATACTTTCTACCCCAATTTTGTAAAGTTCATCAAACCCCAATTCGATTTCTTTTTCCTCCTTATCCTTAGTTACAACTTTAATTAAGCCTCTTCTCACTAGGTAAGTGGCTTCAATAAGTGATAACAATACTGGAGAATTTATATCCTCTGCACTTTTAGGTTTAGAAATATTTAATGGCTTTCCGTAAAAACCTAATTTATATACTTCTCTGGCTTCATTTATGTTCTTAACTATTACCTTATCTCCGATCAACTCTCCATTAATCATTTCACTCCCTTAGAAAGCTTATATATAGAATATTATTCGCCACATCTCTTAGTAAATCAGCACAATCCTCTAACCTATCAGCTATATCCTTACTCAACATTAAGAACGTCATTTCAATGTTTTCCTTTTCGAATAACTTGAGTTCAAAATTCCTGTATAGGTCATCAATTTCCTCTTCAATCTTTACAACATTTCTAGCTTTTTCAGAAGCTTTTTTAGCATTAATAGAAAGTAATCTTACAGCTTCCATGATGTTAGTTATTGCAGCAATTAATTTTTCGACCATTAACGTAGCTAAGTTCTGTAAAATTTGGTCAACAATTTTTACCTTATTGGTAAGCACACTATACCTATATGATGCAGCACTTAAGTTCTGTGAGACCTTCTCTAACTGTGTTAAGATTTCTAAATAAAGTCCACTATTAATAAGTCCTTCACTCACTTTTAAAACATATTCCCCAGTCTTATACTTCATATCTTCAACCGAGGATTTTATGCCATCAATTTTTGAATACGCTTGCATATTATTCACATTTTGTTCTGTAAATTGCTGGTAAAGTATCCTTAACTGATCTAGGATTAGATTACTTATATTTTGTATTTGTTCCTCTATGTTTAATTCTGAAACACCCATTGTTAACATAACAATGTAGTAATGGTTAAAAAATAAATTTCACAATCATCGACCTTATCTTATTCAGCATATCGAGATCACTATTAATTATTTCCGATAAGGAGTTATCCTTATTCATAGCCTTCTTTAGTGCATTCTCTTCATCATTAAATCCAACTATATAAAAATAATTCATTAAGCCTAGGGCTTCCTCTTTTAGTTTCTCGTCTTTGACGTTATCGATATTATCAACTATAATCTTTATACCATTTAATAATTCCCTCCTTGTCCTTCTCAATCTTCTTAGCAATACCTCTAATTTCTCAGTATTTATTATGGGTAATTCAAGGTAATTCTCTAATTCATCCAGGTTTACATGATGCTCCTCTACTACTTGTTCGAAGTAAAGTAAGACCCTCCTTATCTCATTTTCGCTCATTTCAGAGCCCTCACACTAACAGTACTGTTATCCTCCAACCCTAATTTCAACATATCAGCATCATTAGCCCATATTTCGGTTTCCGGTATTCCATCTTGTATAATAACCTTAAACTTAGCTCTTTTTCCTTTAACTGATACCTCAGCCTCTTCTTTAATTCCTAATTCATTAGCCAATTTCGCAGAAATTAAGATAAATCCAGAATCAATATCACCTCTTTTCCTCATTTTAACTCTCTTTTCCTTAATTTGTGGCCTCTCCTTCTTCAAAGCTGAAGCGGGAGGAATAATACTTACTAAGGTCTTTATATCGACTTTCTTTTCCTCCTTTACCTCCTCTTCCTCCTCTCCCTGCTGTTTCTTGCTACTCATTATTATTAATCACCTTCCCTAACTTATTAAAATCTTCACCCTTAAACAACTTATCCAAAACGACCATTAAGTCCTCTATTTTAACCCTAATTTGCCCCCAGGTATCCCTATCCCTTATAGTTACAGTGCTATCGGACAAAGTCGTAGGATCAACGGTCACGGAATACGGCACACCTATCTCGTCAACTCTCGCATATCTCTTGCCAATACTACCACTATCGTCATATATCACATCATACTTTTCTTTAAGCACATCATAGACTTCCTTTGCCTTCTTAATTAACTCCTCCTTCTCTAAAAGCGGGAAAACAGCAACATCATAAGGCGCCAAATACTTCGGTAAAGCTAATACTATTCTTCCTTCTTTCTCTTTATACGCGTTTAGAACGGTTAAGTATAAACACCTCTCAACACCGAAAGAGGGTTCCACCACATGGGGTATTATATGCTCACCACTAACCTTCTCCTCCCTTTCAGTAATCTCTACATAAAGTGAAATGTCCTTCCCGTTAAACTTCTCTCCACGTTTGACCATTTCAGCAATCTCGTCCGAACTCTTGTTCTGGACGAACTGCATGAAATCCTTTAGGAAATCCTTCCCTTCCTTAACTAGTAAATCCTTCTTTATTATTACACTCTTCTTTTTAACAACCTTAGGAGAGTCGTATTTCTTAAAAACTGTTAAATCTTGTCCGCTATATTTCATGTGTCTTGATAAATCATAATCAGACCTATATGCGTGACCGGAGATTTCAACTTTCTCATCGCCTATAACAGCTATCTGGTCAAATGTTTGCTTAGAGTAGTGGGCCCTCTCATGAGGTAACTTTTCCTCAAAATAAATATTAGAAATCCCAAGAGCGTTAACGAATTTAGTGGCAACTCCTATCCAGTACGCCATCCATGGATTAATAACAATTTTTTCTTTAACGACCTCATCAAGTTTATAGCTTGTCGGTCTATCGATACCCTTAACTTTATCCTCACCACGTAATATGTTTACCGTCAAATTACCGAGTCTTTCAAAAGGCGGTTCAATATTACTTTCTGGGTCGAAGAAGAACTCTATTTCCATTATGGTGAACTCCCTCATCCTTATTAAACCTTGTCTTGGGGAAATCTCATTCCTCCCTACTCTTCCTACTTGTGCTATGCCTAAAGGAAGCTTTTGCCTGTAAGCCTCAAAAACTCTCTTGAAAGAAGTAAACATCCCTTGAGCTGTTTCTGGCCTTAAAAAGCCTTTATTACCAGAATAAGGACCTATATTAGTCTCAAAAAGTAAGTTAAATAACCTAACCTCCCCTAACTCACCACCGCACTTAGGACATTTTATCCCCTTTTCCCTAATTATCTTATCCAGTTCTGAAGGGGAAAGTCCTTCAGCGTTAATTTTTGCGAATTCCTCAACTAAATGATCAGCCCTATAGACATTATGACATTTAGTACACTCAACTATGGGGTCTGTGAAGTTCTCTACGTGTCCACTAGCCTCAAGCACTTTATATGGGGTAATTACAGGAGTTTCTATCTCTACTACAAAATCTGAATGGTCTTTAATAAAGAATTTCCTCCATAAATCTACTATTTTGTTCTTTATCTTAACTCCTACCGGGCCGATATCGTAAAGCCCTCCAACTCCTCCGTATATTTCATATGAAGGCCAGAATATCCCCCTCCTTCTCGCAAGCTCCACAACTTTTGTTTGAATATCCATACGAGATAAGCATATATACGGGATAAAAAACTTCAACTCATGGCTGATATAAGACTTTTATACCTAAATGAGAACTCAAGAGCCTTTGCAGGTTTCAATAGGCCTAAATCACCCTTCGTAATAGTAGGTATACCAATGGATATAACAAGTAGTTATAGGCCCGGTTCGAGATTCGCACCCTCAGCAATAAGAGATTCAGCACAATACATAGAATTTTACTCAATTAGAACGGGAGTAGACATGGGTGATGTAGGATTTAACGACGTAGGAGACATATCACTGCACCCATCAGACGTTGAGGAGAATTTAAAGAGGATAAAAGACGTAGTCTCATATTTCTCCGATAACGGGAAAGTAGTAATAAGCCTGGGTGGGGAACACACAATAACAGTCGGGACTACAGAAGGGGTTAAAGCGGACTGCGTGCTGAGTATTGACGCTCACCTCGATTTAAGGAACGACTATTTAGGTTACAAATATGATCACGCATGCGTGATGAGGAGAATTTCCGAAAGAGGGGTAAAAATTATTGAAGTTGGTACTAGGGCAATATCTAGAGAAGAGATAGAATACGCCAATAAAGAAGGGATAGCTTATTTTACACCGAAACAGGTGAGGCTTTTAGGGATTAGGGATATAGGGCAAAGAATAGTAAAAAGCTTTGAAGAATGTAAAAGAATCTACATAACTTACGACATGGACGGGTTTGACCCCTCATTTGCACCTGGAGTAGCAACGCCAGAACCAGAAGGCTTAGATCCTACTACTGTACTTGATCTAATCAGCTTAATAGTTGATAAAAGGGTAGTGGGTTTTGATATTGTTGAAGTCTCTCCGCCATATGATCCCAGCGGTATAACTGTAGTACTAGCCTCTAGGATAATTCTTGAGACTTCAGCATTAATATTTAAATCGCTTTCACAACCTTAACAACCGGTTTTCTTACCATGTAGATTACTTTATAGCCACAGTAAGGGCACCTAACTCCTGGTAATGCTTTAAGTTGTTCATCGTCAAATTCTTTCCAACACTTACCACACCTATACCTTGCCATGAGTAATGAGTAATAAAAGGGAAAATAAAAACCTAACTGTAAACAGAAAAGTTGAAAAAGGCAAGAATTAATTTATTCTTTTGAGAATGTCTGATCTCTGTGGAGGTCTACCCCCAGATATATGTGAGCAATTAAATAAAGAAGAACAATTCATAAAAATAAAGGTGGAGAAAAGAAGATACGGGAAAGAAGTAACTATAATAGAGGGGTTAAGCGGTACCGATGCGGATTTAAAGAAAATAGCATCTGAATTAAAATCGAAATTAGCAGCCGGTGGCACTGTTAAAAATGGCAAAATAGAATTACAAGGAGATCACAGAGAAAGGGTTAAGGAGTTACTAATCAAAATGGGCTATCCCGAATCTAATATTTTAATAATTGAGTAATGAGGGAAAAAAGGAAAATACAATGAGGTGGGGAAAAATATAGTTATAAAAAAGAGGGAAAAAAGTAGTTAATTAACAAGACTAAATACTTTGTTTATTGGTTTGGGATTTGTATCTTTAATTCTTGTGTTAACTCCTTATACCTATTTCTAACAGTAACCTCAGTAACACCAGCCACTTGTGCAATCTCTTTCTGAGTCCTTCTCTCATCGTTAAGCAAAGCGGCTATATAGATAGCCGCAGCTGCCAAACCGGCAGGGTCTTTCCCAGCGGTCAAACCTAATTGCTTGGCCTTATCAATTATTTCAGCAGCCATCCTCATGGTTTGCCCACTCAAACCGAGTAAATTACCAATCCTAGTAACATAATCTTTAGGATCACTAACTGGTACTTCAATGTCTAACTCCCTAAGTATTAGCCTATAACATCTAGCAACCTCCTTCCTATTAGCCTTAGTGTATTGTGCTATCTCATCTAAAGTCCTAGCCATCTTCATCCTTCTACAAGCCGCATAAATTGAAGCCGCTACAACACTCTCAATACTCCTACCCCTAACAAGCCCTTTTTCAACAGCCTTCCTATAGATTAATGCAGCCTCATCCTTAACGGCTTTAGGTAAGTTAAGCAAGTTACCGATCCTCTCTAGTTCATTCATTGCTTGTGCTAAATTCCTGTCAATTGATGATTGTATCCTAGCCCTTATCTGCCACTTCCTCCACCTTAATACCTCTAACCTCCTCTTAGGATCTAAGCTTCTACCCATTGCGTCCTTATCCTTCCAGTCAATAACTGTTGAAATTCCCTGGTCGTGAATAGTCAGATTTAATGGTCCTCCGACTCTACTCCTCTTCTCTTTCTCTTCTGGGGTAAACGCCCTCCATTCTGGTCCTTGATCAATAATCCTTTCCTCTATGACCTCCCCGGTTTCCGTACAGATGTACTCTCCTCTTTCCTCATCGAAAATTATTTTATCTGGTGGACAAGGAGTGGGAACAGAAGTTTTTGAATCTTCCACCATTAAACCACCACCAAAAGCACAAAAATTTTAAAAACCCTTATTTACTAACCGACAAAAATATTTATAAATTTTTCGGTTATCGGGGCTCCGTGGAATATTTATTAAATTCAAGATGGAAATAGTAGTTATGAAATATATCTTTTTAGGTTTCTTATTAATGTTCATAGGAGTAATCCTAATAATGGCTAGCAGTATAACTCAGCAAACCACAAGCACTAATGGTGGAGTAGTAGGTTTTGTAATGATAGGACCTTTCCCAATAGTCTTCGGAAACGGAAATTCTTCGGTAATGCCCACATTACTAACTTTTGCGCTAGCTTTTACTATAATAGCATTATTATTTTACCTCATACCCTTACTTTTGAGAAGAAAATCCCCACCATACTAGAATTTCTGAAAATAACATAGAACTAGTATATGTGTTTACCCGTGGTGTAACTTTTCCTTACTTTTAATTACTTTTAATTCCACCACGGGTTAAGGGATCATACACATTCACCCTAGTCGAGGGAAACACCAATACCCCCCATCCACACTTTTATCACTCTCACCCTCGTAAGCGAGTAGTTACGTAGAAGCGTTACAGTCTTCTCCTATATAGGTTTATTAGTCGAGGAGAGTAATACTCTCCTCGGCTGGGGAAACATGGTCGAGAGGGAAACTGAAGCAAAGTCTTCGGGTAGTGGCATGACAAACCCCTACCGTCGGACTGAACATTG
>Ga0326758_100029_pt1 | contig 105955 bp, 118 predicted proteins | sample GCRJH_S_FD_207221 | JGI IMG/M metagenome (GOLD analysis project Ga0326758, IMG submission 207221) | Hot spring sediment microbial communities from Geyser Creek Basin, Yellowstone National Park, WY, United States - GCR.JH_S | ecosystem: Environmental > Aquatic > Thermal springs > Near-boiling... | reverse complement strand
CAAAGATAAAAATCAACGATTGAATAATTATAGAATAGTATAATAATTTTTGAAATAAAAAATCTATAAAAGATAAATATAAAAACAGTTATTACGTGGAGGAGTATAAGTGTATCCATGTATCTTCATATAATATCTACCACCGTTATAAATAAGGTAATTATAAAAATCTTCTTTAATTATTTCTGGATTCTTTTCTATTGGCTTGTCTAAATCTATAGAAAACTCGGGGTTTATACATATATATTGATTATCTAAATTCTTAAGGACCTTTGGAAATGATGTATCGAATATATTTAGAAATTTCTTTTTTATACTTTCTATGAAAGATCTGTTTTGAGGAGAATCTGGTAATACAAAGGACCTATACACAAGTGGTTTATGGTTTTCATCATATACTGCAGTAGTATAATGAATGCATCCAATTTCATAAGATGGCGTTTTTGAATAACATCTAATTAGGATATCTTTGTTATGAAAATCATAAAAATATGTTATAATACCATGTTTACATTGAATAGATCCATCATCACTTCTATTGCAATCCAAATATGTTACTAAAGAGTATTTTCCTATATCAAATATTTTAGGACCTTTTTCTTTTACATTTTCAGCAAATGTTTCTAGTAAGCTTCCTAGTTCTTTTACATGATCTTCTAGACTTTTATTAGTTTCTAGCCATCTATCAATTCCTTTTATTAAATTTGGTATTTCTTCATAACTTTTATATAGTTGTTGATCATCTATGATATTATACTCAGTTTCTACTCTTTTTAGCCATTTATTAATATTTTCTATTGACTCAGATATCTTTTTAGAACTTTCATATGATCGTTGGTCATCCATTCTATTATATTATATAAGAAAAATTTATTATACAATAGTTATTTAATTGTAACAAACAAAAATTATAAATTCAAAGATAAAAATTAACATTTGAAATAAAAATCTAATAAAGGTTAAAATATTTATGACTTAGAAGCGGTCATAAGAGAGCCACATTATCTCAATATAATATCTACCGTTGTTATATTCAAATTTATTACTATTTTTACCTATTTTTGGATTCTCTTTTATTGGCTTGTCTAAATTTATATAGAAAACTGTTTTTATATGTATATATTGCTTATCCAAATTCTTAAGTACTCCTGGATTTAATATATCATATATATCTAGAATTGAAATTCTTATACCTTGTATGAAATAAATGTTTTGAAGGAGATCAGATAATTCAAATGACCTACCACTATAATGAGTACATTCAATTTTATAAGGTGAATTTTGTGTGTCTGAATGACATTCAATTACTTTATCCTTACTATAAATATATGTTTTAATATTATATTCGCACCAAATAGGCTCATTATCGAGTTTATGACAATACAAATCTATTATTGTACGAGATCCTTCTATTTCATGTAGATTAGACTTTTCTTTTATATTTTTAACTATTTCGTTTAATAAGTCTCCTAATTCTTTTATATAATATTCTGGTTGCCTTTTATTATTTTTTTCTTGTGTTTTTTTATTAATTCCTTCTCTTATGAAATCAAATATTTTTTCAGAACCTCTATCTGATTGTTGATTGTTCATACTACTATACTATGTAATAAATAAATATTTTTAAAAAATAAAGTATCCATAACTATAAGGTCAAAGCATAATAGTTATTTGATAATATAATTGACTTATATTTAAGTTCTCTGGAAGTTTTAAAGAAAGAATTAAAGAAAATAATTTATATTTATTTGATTTAAAAGATTTAAAAGATATAATGTATCGAATATAAAAATTACATAATTCATCATTATTATTTAATTTCATAATATTTTATTAAGTATCTTGCAAAATTATAAATTAAGAAAATTTTTCAATTTTTTAGAATAATATAATATTTTTTGAAATAAAAAAGTCTAATAAAGGCTAAAAATAGCTAAAACTCAGAAGGTATATAAGAGCCTAAAATTATCTCAATATGAGATCTTCTATTGTCATAAATAAGTACATTACCATATTTAATTATTTCTGGATTCTCTTTTTTTGGACTTTTGAAATCTACATAAACATACGCACTTATATTTATGCGTGGATTATCAATACTCGTAAGTACTCCTCTATATGATATACGAAGTGTATTTAGAATTGAATTTTTCATACTTTCTATGATGGGACTAGAATCAGGTAACTCAAATGATGACCTATCACTATATTTAGTGCATTCAATTTTATAAGGTGAATATAATTTGTTTAAAAGGCACTCAATTATGTTATCATCACCATAAATGTTTGTTGTAAGAGAATAATATCCAACCCGTACATGTTTATTATCATGTTTATCGTAATACAAATGTGTGGATGTAATAGATCTTTCTGGTTGAGATATACCAGTCTTTTCTTGTGCATTTTTAGCTATTATATATGATAGGTCTTCTATTCTTCCTATACTATGTTTTAGCATTTTTTTAGCTTCTTCTTCATCTGATATTTTATTAATTTTTTCTTTTGTTCTTTTATTAATTCCTTTTTTTATAAAACCTAATATTTTTTCTAAATTAAACATTTTTTTAAAACTTTCATCTGATTGTTGGCCGTCCATACTATTACATTATATAAGAAAATTTTATAAATTTACCTTATACTATAGTTATTTAATTGTAATAAATAAATATTTTTAAAAAATAAAGTATCTATAATTATAAATTCAAAGATAAAAATTAACAACTGAATAATTAAAGGTCAATTCATTCAATATTTAACAATATTAGAAAGAATTATCCATACATTGTTATATTTATTTTTTAGGAATAAATTAAGAAAATATTATCTAAAATAAATATAATCATATAGATTTGGAAAATAAATGATCATTTTTAAAGTAAATTTTTATAATATCTTTATAATGAAGAAAAACTCATCGGCTGATAAATGATGAGGGTCTTGAGCTCAGATTTTTTAATATTTTTATAAAATAATTAATGATGGAAGAAGAATTGTATGCAACAAGATATGAACTTTATATTTCTTTAATAATTACATTGATAACTATTGCAATTGTATTGAGTACTCTAACTTATTCTCCGAATAAAAATTTATACTATATGTCAATATTGATTGTATTAATGTTAATTATTATAGATGTTTATGTATATTTGTCATATAAAGGAAAAATACCTTTATATAAAGTAAAGAAAAAAGACTAAATTTTTATTTTCTGAAAATATTAATAATATGGAAATGGAATTTTCTGAGGAAATAAGGAATTATATAATAACCTTAACTTTGATTTTAATATTTTCAATTATATTAGATATAGACTATTTTAGTAGTTTGAAAAATAGAAGTATTCTTACGAATATTAGTTACTTAGGAATTTTTGTTATGATAATATTATCATCTGCGTTATTTATTACATCTATTCTTTTATATTTAGTATATATAGGAAAAATACATTCTAATAATATAAATAAAGTGAAGAAAGCTCTTTATATAACATCCTTTTTATTAATAGTAACAATTATATTAGATATAGCAATTTTTAGTAATTCGAAAAATATAAGTATCCTTACAAATGTATATTACTTAGGACAATCTCTTATGATAACATCAACAATAATGGCATTTATATTATTTATTATTGTTTATTTATCATATAAAGGAAAATATCTTAAAGTAAAGTAAAAAGAAAAGATTAATTCTTTTTAGATTTCGCAATATCTAAAGCTCTTATTTTAATTAAATCTTCAATTCTGTTATATAATAAAGATTCAGCTAACTTGTATTTATATTCAATATCTTTATATACTAAGTAAGCTTTCTTTATTTGATTATTCTTTATATATTCATCAAATATTTTCTTTCTATCAACAATATCTTCCAAAATATTTAATATATCATTATCTTTAAATGACATTAATAATAACATTTTTGCTTCGTTATCTTGTATTTTATTAAATAATTTTTTTGCATGTAATCTATACAAACTAATTAACATGATTAAATTGTTAATCATTTTGTCAATCTTCATAAATTATCATTGATAAAAAAATTTATAAATGGAACTACCTAGTTATCTTAACAGAATCTAATTCTTCTTTATATTTCTTACCAGGTCCTTCAGTAAAATATTTATATACAGGTTCTAATTTATTTGCTAACCATTTTCCAACAGCTTTCTTTAAATCCATTGGATGTATTTTTCCTTCAATCCAATCCTTTCTTAAATTCCACAAATTATTATATACTTTTCTTTCTCCAGTTTTTTCATTAATTATTTCAAATTCAATATCTTTATATGAATATTTATATAATTCATTGGATTCTTTATCAATTATTTTATATATCTCATTCCAATTTATTTTATTATTATTCTTTAATTCTTCATATATATCATAATTTATTTTTTCGATATTTTCTATTTTATATAAATTATTTTCATACAAATATTTTATTATTCCATAACCTTCTTGATCCCTAAATATTAAATATTCAATTATTTCCCATATTGGATTGAATTCTAATTCTCTCTGAGGACAGAATGCTTTATTTATTTTATCAATAATTTCTGAAGGACTATCATGAACAAATATTGCAGAACCTGGTATAGATTTGGACATTTTTAATTCAGACAATTCTTCCTTAGCTTCTTTTATATTTCCAGATTTTAATTTTTGGAATGTTTCATATGGCAATTGTAGATTTGTTATTAATTGATGATGTACTGCAATTAAATTATAATTTATTTTATCAGCATATTCAATTGTAATTACATGTGCCTTTCTTTGATCAATTCCAGCGTGTGCAATATTTATTTTTTGAAATATTATATCTGCAGCCTGCATTAGTGGATATATTAAGTTTGCAGATGGCATTGATTCTTCATATTTCCTTCCCATAATTGTAATAGATCTCAATAATCTATTTAATGTAGTATTTTTTCCAATTTTAATTACCTCTGCCCAATAATCATTATTATATATTTCTGATGCCAAAACAAATTTTACTTTATCAGGATCCCCACCTAAAGATTTTATTGTTTGTTTCATTGCTTCAGTAAAATATCCTTTTGCAATTTTTTTAATTACTTCAGGATCTCCTCCCAATTTATTATTTATTACTGAATGCCAATCTGCTAAAAATACTTCTGTTTCTGCAAAATTCATAAAATCGATTAATTTATATCCAGATACAACTGCAGTACCTAAATGAACATATCCTGATATTTCATATCCTATATAATGTCTAAAATTATCTATATTATTTGCCTTTTCTTCATTTAATACTTCTATTGCTGGCTTTTTCCATAAAAGTAATTTTATAATATTCTTATCCATCATAATTATTTATAACAAAAATTTTTGCCTTTTTAATACCGATCCATAATTAAATTAATTCCAAGAAAAATTTATTAATTATATTGAAAATGGTAATGCTGAAGGTCCATTTATATAGAAATTCTTTAATATTTCCCATACTTCAAAGAAATCAAATATTTCATTTTCAACCATCTTTTTTAATATTTTAGCCCTATAATCTAATATTTGATATATTTTTCTTTTATCATCAATTTTCATTAATGGTGCAATTTTCTTTTCCAATATATAACTATTATATTTTCCAATGAACATATGTTTATCTTGTACAGAATTCCATGTAAATACATTTCTAACTGCAACTTTCTTTAATTCAGCAATATATTTTTCTATTTCATATATATTTGTTACTCTTCTTTCATATCTTCCCTTTACTGTTACTGATGTTGTAAATACAGCAATATTTAAGTTATCTATAAATGTAATTGGAATATTTATTGGCTCTCCAGTCAATCTTTCTATTAATGAAGTTATATTACCTGAGTGGAATGTTGTCATAACAGGATGACCTGTTTGCATTGCCTGGAATGCTACATATCCTTCTTTACCTCTTATCTCACCTATTAATATATAATTTGGTCTAGATCTTAATGCTGCTCTTAATAGATCATACATAGATACATCTGCACTTTTTCCAACTTCTCTTGTAATTAATCTTTGCCATATATTATGTGGTATATTTAATTCGGGTGTATCTTCTACAGAATAAACCTTTGCATCAGGTTTAATAAAAGTAGTCAATGCGTTTAATAGTGTAGTTTTTCCTGATGCTGTTTCTCCAGATATTACTATGTTCATTCCATTTTCAATTGCTAACCATAAATAAGCAGCTTCCTCTGGAGATATTGTACCAAAAGAAATTAATTGTGTTATACTTAATGGTTTTGCAGAGAATTTTCTTATTGTAAATGAAGATCCATGTAAAGATATATCTTTACCATATATAAAGTTAACTCTTGATCCATCTGGTAATATTGCATCAACTATTGGTCTTGTTTCTGATGCAGGTCTATCAACTAGTTGTGAATATTTAATTATATATTTATTTAAATCTTCCTCATTTTTAAATTCTCTATTTGTTTTAAGCATTCCAAATATTTTATGTACAACATAAATTGGACCTAAACCCAATATATGTATATCCTCTAAATAAGGATCTCTTAAAAATGGTTCTAAAAAACCATAACCAAATCTTTCCCTAATTAAGAAATATAATAATTTATCATATTCTTCTTGATTTTTTATATATACTTTATCAGAAAATAATTTTCTTTTTTGAAAATCAATAACCTTATTAAATAGATCAATTATATATCTTCTTACTTCTTCAATATTATTAAAGTTAATATCTTCTATTGCATATTTAACAATTTTTGTTTGTATTTGTTCTAATTTTTTCTTTTCATTATCATTTAATTCTGGTTCTATTACATTATATAGTGCTTCTCCAGATGGTAATTTATATATGTGAATAAATATTGGATCTCCAACAGGATATAATATATTAAATTCAGTTCTAGATCTAAGAGAAAAATCTAGAGAAGTCATCCATTCGGGAGGACCAATTTTTAATGATATTTCATTAACATAATTTCTAAGATGTTCATATTTATTCAATGCTTCGTTAAAATCTGCAGTTATATCACTAGTTATTACTTTTGCATTTTCCCTTTTTATTATATATTCTTGTTTTGTTTCTTGTATTTGTTCAGGCATTATACATATGAAGATATCTCAATTATTAGCCCTATATTTGGCTCTACCCTAAATGGTATTAATGTATTATATATCCCCATTGGATATCTAAATCTCTTTACCTCTATAATTTTTAATAATGATGACTCTCCAATAGAAGAAAACCTTAAATTAAAGTATATATCTGCAATCCTCCTTATATTTCTTACAAAAAATCTATTTATTTCTGAAGGATTATATGTTAAAATAATTGTTTTATCTAGATTTTTTATTTTACTTAAAAATTCAATTAATCTTATTGAATCCATTTTATTTAACCCATTTATTAATGGATAGGATAAAGAATCCAATATTATTAACTCATTTTCTAATAATTTTTTAGATTTTTCTTTTGTTAATTCAAATATTAAATTTTCCCCATCTTTTATTCTATTGAATAAATTTAGGGTTGGTATAAATAATAATTTTTGATTTAATAAATAATCTTTTATATCATAACCTAATGATTCCATTTGTTTAATAAAGTCTACAACAGATAATTCTGTAGAAATATATGTTGCAGTATGATTATTTGATAGAGCTCCATATAATATTCTCTGACATATAATACTTTTCCCAGTTCCATTTTCTCCTTCAATTATAAATATACTACCTTTTGGAATTCCTCCCCCAATTCTATTTGAAAATTCATCCCTATCTAAATAAACATTAATATATTCTACCATTATTAACTAATATAATATAAAGATGATTGGCCATTACAAAATGTTACTGTTAAATTGTCCCCAGCATTTACTGGATAACTTACATTCAATTCTATTGTATATTGATTTAATACTTTATATGTAAAGTTAACCATTGTATTTCCGATCTCTATATTATTTATACAGTTAGATGGATTTATATTCTGTACTAAATATAATATTGAATAACTACCATAATTATTATAATTTACTATATAATTTACTTGATTTTCAAATGTTGGGGTTGTTATATTTGATATTTCTTTTGCAATTATTTTTCCTGCTGAAGAGTAAAAGTTAAAAAATGTACTTAATACAAAATATCCAGCTACAAATAGAATAAATAAATAAATTAATTCCCTTATCATCTTTTTATTGGTGATATATATCCTTTTTGAATTAGCTCATTGTATAGATCTTTTAATCTCTCAATATTACCTGAACTATTTATTTGTGCTAATTTTGATATTATATATAGACTTACTATATGATCCATTGGTAATAACTTTTTATTTTCTCCCTCAACATTCTTTAATCCATTTAAATATTCCTTTAATTTTATTTTTACTTTTTCTGTTATCCAATTAATTGATTCATAATAATCTAATGCATCATCTACTTCTTCTATATTTGATTTTTTAACTAAATATGCTAACCAACCAATTATAATTGAAGAAACAGTTGGATTGTCATCAAGTTTACTTAATGGTAATATATTATTTTCAGAATTTTCTTCTTTATTTTCATTTATAACTTGAACATTTGATTCCTCCTTTTTTTCTTCTTCTACAAATGGATTATAATTTTTTATTAGCATTTCATATATAGAAAAAACTTTTTCCAAATTATTTTTAATACTATTTATTTCATTTTGATGACTCTCTACAGTAGAACTAATATTTGAAACATTACTTGAAATTTCAGATACTTTATTCTCTAATTCTCTTACACTTTTAGCTAAACCTTCAATAGAGTTAGCAATATTTTTTATTTCCGATATATAATTTTGATTTAAAATATTTTGTTGTGGTAAAACATTAATATTTTGGACATTTTTATCATTATTCTTTTTTCTAAATATGTTCGAAAATATATTCATACAAAATTTAAATATCTCGAAATATATAAGTTTTATAACCATTCCTGATAATCAATATTGATAATGATAGTTAAGAAAGCTGATTATATTAGTATACCATCTATAGGTATTGTAATGCATATGTTTGAAGATTTTCTTATAGCAAGTAAAAGTGAAAAAAATAATATTGAAAGGATGAATATTGATATAAAAAAGTATTATATAGAATCACCAATTGTTTCTCCATATTTTATAGAATATAATAATGGAATAATTATTAGTTCTAATGCTCCCGAAGAATTAAAGAATATATTAAAGAATCATTTTGATATAATTGAAATAGAGTTTATAGAAAATCTAATAGGAAATATATTTTTAATTGGAAAAAATGGAATAATTTATTCTTATGGAAAAGAAAGTGATGTAAAGAAGATATCTGAAAAACTATCTTTACCAGCATATAAGATAAAAACAAAATACCTTTTTGGAAGTATATCAAAATTATATAATAATAAATTATTAATAAGTCAGGAATTAAGTGATAAAATAATAGAAAAAGTAAAAGAAATTACAGGTTATAGTTTAGATATAGGATCAATCAATTTCGGAAGTCCATATTTAAGATATGGAATAGAAATTAACAAAGAATATTTAATAATTGGAAAATATTCTACTGGTCATGAAATTGTTAAGGTTGAGGAGTTTTTTTCATAGATATTTCATTTATTTTTGTTCTTATTTCATTTAAATCTTGATTTAATTTATTTATTATATCATCTATTAATTTTAAAACTTCATCTTTACTTTTTTCAATAAATATATTCCTTCCAACATTTATTAATAAATTTTGATCATCCTTTATTGATCCTCTAACAAATATTAATCCTCCCAAATTTATATATGTATCCTCCTGTTTTTTCAATTCATTTATAAAACTCTTTATTAATTCATATTCTAATATTTTATTCTGTATAGCTTCTAGTTGGCTATATAAAAATTCTAATAGTTCATCAGAATTTTCCATTTTTAATATATTCTATAAATTTCTTTAAATTCTTATCTTTTACATCATTTTCACTAATCTCTTCAATTTTTAATATTTTTATTTTATTTCTTTTTACTTTATATGCACTTCCAAATAATGAATATATTCTCTCTAAAACATCTTCTTCATTTATTCCTAATAATTCTTTTGTAAATTTATAAACAACCTTTCTTTTTGTTAAAACTCCCTCCTTTTTCTTCAAATTTCTTAAAATCTTTGTTTTAAATATTAATCCTTCAACTCTATATATTTTTACTTCCATCTTAGTTCTTTGGTAATAAGGATATATATTCTATGCCTATTTTTTCCGGATTTTTTGGTGGTCTTATTGCTTTTCTTAATATTAATAATCTCTTCTTTGCCCCTATTACTGAACCTTTTAGCATTAAATATGTATTCTTTACAACTCCATAATGTGGCCAACCAGAACTTGGATTTATTTCATTATAATTATCAGAAATCTTTATTATTAATTTATTATATTCTGTTCTTCTAAAGAATCCATATTGACCTGGCATTGGTGTTGTTGGAAATACTCTTTTCATTCCCCTTGCTCCTCTAGCACCTGCATGTCTTACAGATTTACTTCTTTTGTTTTCTTTAGGTTGAATTGTAATTCCATATCTTTTTACTTCTCCTTGAAATCCTTTTCCCTTTGTTACTCCAATTACATCTATATATTCTCCCTCTTTAAATACATCATTTATTTTTATTTGATTTCCTAGCAAATTTTTTGCATAATTAAATATTTCTTTAATATTATTTCCTCCAATAGGTATTTCAAATATCTCTGGTTTTTTCTTTTTAATTGTTGTTAACCATGGTTGTGTATATACAATCAATTTTATTAATGAAACCTTATCTAATATTTGTTCAGCATCTTGAATATCTTTTTCTATATCTTCATTTGGTTCTAATGTTTTTATTCTTCTTTTAACATATTCATCAAAATTATTTGAAATAATATCCTTTAAAGATAAAAATCCTTTATTTATATCTTTCTTATATAATCTAATTCCAAGGACCTTTAACGGAGGTGTCTCTATAATTGATACAGGAACATATTTTCCTTCTTTTGTTAAAATATGTGTCATACCAACTTTATATCCAGCAAATGCAACTGGTTGAATATTATTAATAGAAGGCCAACTCTTAATTATCGGATATATTCTCTTAGCCCTTACTCTTGGCCAAAATTGCATAGATACTGCTCTGGGTTTATGTCTACCATGCTGTGGCATTTTTTAATATGTTATTAAAAACTCTTTTAAATTTTTGAAAAATCTTTATTTTTTAAGGGACCGTAGGCTAGTGGTAGGCTACTGGGTTTGGGTCCCAGTGATCGGGGTTCGAATCCCCGCGGTCCCATGATTTTTCCAATACTTTGTTAACAATTTTTATAAGACCTTATATATGGTTTTAATATTTCATTAATATTATATATATAGTGAAGATGCAAGGCATTGCTGATAAATGATGAAACATCGATATACAGATAAAATTAAATATTTTAATTTTTCATCATAATATTTTTATAATTGGACCCGTAGCTCAGCATGGATAGAGCGACGGCCTTCTAAGCCGTAGGTCGGGGGTTCGAATCCCCCCGGGTCCGCTATTGATTTGAAATCTTAAATGGTAAAGGAGCTTGTTGTACGATATTTCCATACATAAATGAAAATTCATAAGATCCTCTATTCGATAATAAGTTATTTATAATTATATTTTCATTTGTACAATTTAATTCAATTGTTTCTTGACTATTTGAAGGCAATGTATAATTATTTGCAATTATATTACATGTGCCAGTTTGATAATTATTTTGACTGTATGTATATGAAACTTTCATATTGTTTAAATCTATATTAGATCCACTATTATATATTACTGCATATATACTATTTGAAGTAAAGTACATATATGATATTTTAAAAGATACAGGACCAGATGACGAAACATTTTTTCCTAAAAGTTTTAATATTACCTGTGGAGGTACAAACAAATATAGAATAACTGCAATTCCTAATATAATGCCAAATATTATGATAAGGGTTGTAAGGAAGTCACTCTTCATTATTATAAAATAATTTTATGATATTTTTAAACTTTGTCTTTTATAACTTTAAAATCTATGCAAACTCTATAATTTCCTGGGGATATATCTCCAACTTTTAATATATTGATTATTTCATATTTAAAGTTTAATTCTTTTGAATATTTTTCTAATAAATCTATTGCTCTTTCCTTTATTTTTTCTTCTTCAAAAAATTGATATAAATGTATTATTCCATTATTTTTTATTAAAGGTATTGCATATTCTAAAAATGTATGACTTTCCTTTGGCAATGGCATTATAATCCTATCAAACTTTTTATTAAATTTTTCTAAATTTTCTAATTCGCTAATATATTTTAATTTTTTATATTTTATATTTTTTATCATTTCATCATATTCATAAATATATAGATTGTTTATTTCCAATCCTGAATCGATTATATCCTTTATATATTCTTTATCATTTTTTATTATTCCATCCCCATTTTCTAAATAACCTATATATTTTGATACATCCCTTACATCCCCCAATAATGTAATAACATTATTTACTTTATTTATTTTTACATTTTCTAATCCATATTTTACTGCAAAAGGATTTAATTCAATTGAATATATTATTTTAGCTTTCGAATATTTTGCTATATATATTGGATATACATTTACACCAGAAAACATTACCAAAACTTCTTCATTTTCCTTTACTTGTTTTGCAATTCTATATCTCTCATTACTCAATCTTGGAGAATAATAACATCTAGATACATCTACTTTAAATCTTAATCCATATTCAATATTTATTGTTTCTGTTTTATTTTCTCCATATAAAATCTTATATTTTGGAATCCTATATGGAGGTAAAACATCCGTTTCCTGTAATAAAATTGTTCTTATAAATTTATGTTTTTCCAATATTCTTTTTACATATTCTTCTTCATCATATTTTAATGGCTTTTTAATTATAGCTATATCACCTACAATATCATAAGACATAATATATTTTAAATAAAAAACAATAAAAATATTATTTTTATTATTAAATAAATTTATACTATTCTTTTTTCTTTTCTATATTCTTAATTTTTCTCACTATTCCGAATATATTGATTATTCTATCTTTTAGCCAGTACTGATTTATATATCATATCTTTAGATATCTAAATTGTATGTATTATTTCAATATTTCTAAATATTTTGATTACTTTATAAATATTTACATATAACCCCTTTATAAATTATTTATAAATATATAATCTGTTCATTGTTTTACTACGTATTAGTATTCATTTGAGGTCATAAAAAAATGAAAGATTTTTAAACATTTTATAGAATGATATATTATGGCAGGAAAGAAGAAAGAACAAAAACCAGAAGAAGGAGGAGAAAAGAAGAAATAAAATAGTATAATATATTAGATATTTATTTGTGAAATATATTAAGTATAGTAGACGCGGATCATCATCGGCTTTATCCATATTTTTAATTTTTTATTTTTGGCTTATAAATTTTTATTTATAAAGTTATAGAAGGTTTAGTTACTGTCTGTTTTAATTTATTTATTAAGTTATCATCAATCTTATTAAATAAAACCTGTGGTTCTTTAACTATCTCTATAACTATATTATTAGAAAATTGTAGAAGAGTATTAAGGTTATCAAAAGATATTTCTTTATAATTTATAAATTCAAAGAATTTTTCTGAAGAATTTGGTATAAATGGATATAACATTGTATATATTGAAATTAGTAATATAATTAAAGATTTAACTAGACTTTTATTATTTTCTGGATTTTCCCATGGTTTATTTTCTTGAAATATTTTATTTCCATAACTAGATAATTCTAATATTTTCCTTAATGCTAAATTAAATTCTCCTTTATCCATATATTTATAATATTCATTTAATACATTATTTATTGTATTTATTACATCTTTTCTAACATCACCATCTATCTTATTATTATAATATTTTCTAACAAAAGACAAAATTCTATGAGTAAGATTTCCTATATTATTTACCAATTCATTATTTATAACAGATTGAAAATCATCCCATTTAAAATCAGAATCTCTATTATATGGTAAAATATATGAAATATAAAATCTCCAATAATCAGGATCAAGTTCGGATTTAATTAAAGAATCACAGAATATACCCCAATTTTGACTTTTACTAATCTTTCTATTTTCATATGTTAAATAAGATAAACCAATTACATTATATGGTAAAACATAATTATCTAATTTCGTATATTCAAAGAATTCTTTATAATTATCGCTTACATTATGTGTAGATAATAAAATAGCTGGCCAAAATACTGCATGAAATGGAATATTATCTTTACCTAAAAAGTGATATACTTTTCCATTTATCCAAAATTCTCTCCAATTAATATCTAAAACAATTTTTATAACTTTTTTATTCTCAAATAAGAATTTTAATATTTTATATAAATTAAAAAATTCACTATATAATCCTGATAAATATAAAACACTTCCATCTATTTTATATTCTAATTCATATATTTTATTATTTATTTTTATTTTAATTATTTTTCCATTATCTTCTAATAAAGATAAATCATTAATATTTTCATCTTTTACATCATCATATATATATTCTTCCTTTAATTTTTGTGCAATAAATGATATATATCCAATTAAAGCATCATACCAAACATATAATACTTTATCTTTATATTCCTCAAAATGATTGTATAGATTTAATATACTATCAACTTTTGGCCAATTTTCTTCTACAATTTTTAAAATATTTGTGTATTCATCTGTATTTATTACTAAACCTTCATTTTTTAATGCATTTATTAAAGAATCAACAAAAGCATCCTTTGAATTAAATGATAATTTGTCAAATATTTTCTTAATTGTTACTTGCCATAATTCTTTGTATGGAACTGGTACGCCAAAGGATAAATCTCTAGTTATACTTCTTTCTTTCAAACCCTCTTTTATCCATGATAAAGACATTGTTATTGCTAGATCTGTAAATATACCTTTCTTACTTTCTAAATATTCTTTTATTTTATCCTCTAATTTAGTTAAATTTAAATATAGATGTTTTGTTTTTCTAAATATAATTTTATTTCCAGTAATTGAATTCTTAGGGTCAATTAGATCTTTAGGATCTAATAATCTACCACAACTTTCACATTGATCTCCTCTAGCATTTTCATATCCACAATATGGACATTTTCCCACAACAAATCTATCAGCTAAAAATTTATTCCATTCAGGATCATATGGTAATTCAACCTCTTTTTCTACTATATAACCATTTATATATGCTTTAATAAACAATTCTTGTACTATTTTATAATGTAGGGGATTATTTGATGTTTGGCTAAATTGATCAAATGATAGATTAAACCATTTATATACTTCTTTATGTACATTATGAAAAAAATTAACTATTTCTTCTGGTTTTTTATTTCTTTTAATTGCTTCTACTTCTGTAGCAGATCCATGATCATCTGTTCCACATAAGTAAAATACAATATTACCTTTCAATCTATTGTATCTTGCAAATATATCTGAGGGTAAAAGACTTCCAGCAATGTGTCCTATATGTGGTACATTATTTACATATGGCAATGCTGATGTAATTAATATAATATCTTTACTTTCCATAAGATCATTGTTAATTATTATTTTTATAAATTCATAACAAATCTTCTATATCTTCTTTATTCTTTGATATGAAATTAGTATATATTTCAGAATAATGACTGAATTTTATTATATCATTCTTATATTTTGGTAAGTTTTTTATCATGAATTGTTTTATATCTTTTACAATATTTCCAGTATATGCTTCAAACAAACTTCTTATAACATCTCTTATAACTAAATATGCTTTCTCATATTTTTTTATCTCACTAATATTATCTTTAAACCATTGATATAATACATAAACAACCTCTGGATTTTTTGATATATTTGTAAATAATGTTCTCCAATCTTGTAATTTTATATAATTATCTATTGCTTTATCTAATAAATCTACAATAATGCTAGTTCTTCTAAAGTTAGATAATCCTCTTAATAATATTATTCTCTCTTCTGGGTTTTGTGATTTGGAATATAAATTATACATTCTCATATATTCATTTGTTCCTCCATGCAAACCAATTATATCTGATATAACTTGTCTATCATTATTATTCAATTTTTCCCATTCTTTGAATTTATTAAATGAATCTTTTATTATATTGTAATCATTTAAGAATCCCAATGTATTATATGCCAATCTTTTTAACATTAAACTATTATAATCCTTTATTTCTATATTATAATAATTCTTAAATATATCTATATAATGCTCAAATATTTTCTTTTCCTCTATATTAAAGTAAAATGCTATATCATATAATATTGTATATAATATTGATAAAACAAGCCAGTTATCTTCATTTCTATAATATTCAATTAATTCAAATAATTTCTTTAATTTAATTTTATTCATTAATGCTAATAAATAATAATCATGTAAAATAACAGCCCTACTTAATGGAGATATTTTCTTTTCTTTAATTGCATTTCCTATATATTCCAAATTTTCATAATTTGATACATAAAAACCAATAGCATCTCTATTAATTATAAAATATTTAGGATCTCTTTTAAGTATAATCTTTCCTTTTGATTTATTGAATAATATATTCATTTTTTCTCCTTCAATATCTAAAAATAAAGGAATTGTCCATTTCTTATTTTCTTTCTTATTATATAAAAATCTTGATTGAGATAAATGTATTACAAGATTATTATAATGCACATTTATTATTGGATAACCTGGAGAATTTACAAATTTTTCAATCATCTCTCTTACATATTTTCCTCCAATTAATTCAAATTCTTTAAATAAATCTGAAGAACTAGCATTAGAATATTTATACTTATGTAAATAATTTATTATTGCAACCCTAAATTTATCATATCCAAGATAATTATCTACCATTCTTAATACATTTCCACCTTTTCCATAACTTATACTATCAAAAATACTCTCAATTTCTTCTTCTTTTTCTACTTTAACATTTATTGGATGTGTATAAATTGTTGAATCCTCAAATTTTGCTTCATATGTATCAACAGCATACATATAATTTGATCCAATATTATCTTCATTTAATAATTCATCCATAGCTTTATATGCCATATATGTTGCAAAAGATTCATTTAACCAAAGATCATCCCACCATTTCATAGTAACCAAATTTCCAGACCATTGATGCCATAATTCATGAGCTATAACTTCATATATTCTTAATCTCTGTCCATATGAATAATAATCTTCTTTATATAATAGTGCAGATTCTCTAAATGTAATTGCACCCCAATTTTCCATTGCCCCAGCAGCAAAATCTGGTATAGCAATTAAATCCAATTTTTCTAATGGATATTCTATTGAAGAATAATTTTCATAATATTTTAATACTTTTTTTGCCCAATCTAAAGAGTTTTCTCCATCTTTAGCCTTACCAATATCAGTAACAATTCTTATTTTCTTATTTTCATATTTATCTTCTAGATAATCAAATTTTCCTATTCCTAAATATAATAAATATGTAGACATTGGTGGAGTTTTCTTAAATTTTACAATTTTATAATCTTCATTTATTTCTTCATTTTCTATTTCTGTATTAGATATTACATCATAATCTTTATCTACCTTTACTTCTAATTCAAATTCTGCTTTAAATTCAGGTTCATCAAAACATGGAATAAAATATCTTGCATATGTAGGTTCAAATTGCGTAGTTAATATTCTATCTTTTCCTTTACTTAAGTAAAATCCAATTAGATCATTTCTTACCTTTCCCCTAAATTTTATATATAATTTCTTTCTTCCATAATATTTATTATATAGATTTATTTCAATCGTTTCATTATCTATATTTCTAAAATTTACCTTTTTATTATCCAATTTTATTAATTCTATTTTTATATCTTTTGAATGTAAATATATTTTATTTGTAGGTTTATTTATATCAATCTCTATATTTTCTTCTCCTATATATTCTAAATTATTAATATCTACATCTAATTTTATATAATATTTGACTGGTTTTACATCCTTAGGCAATCTCATTAATATATAAAATATTCCGATATATTTTTAATATGAATAAGGTTTACAAATTTCTTGGCCTTCCAATAACAATATGGTTAATAATTATACTCTTTATAGTATATATTATAGAATTAATGAATCCACCAATATTAAATTTAATTGCTTTTCATCCATATTATGCTATAAGATATCCATGGATGTTTGTAACATCTATTTTTGGGGATTATGATTTAAGTCAGTTATTTTTTGATGGATTAGCATTGTTTTTTCTTGGTTTATTATTTGAATATTTATATGGAAGCGAAAATCTTTTAATATTGTTTTTCTTATCCGGTATTGTTGGAAATATATTCTTTTTATTTCAATATTATAATAACCCTCTAATTAGTGGAATTGGATCTTCTGCTGCAATATCTGGTATATTGGGTGCATTGGGGATATTGAGACCAAAAGAGAAAGTAATAATATTTCCAATAATAATTCCAATAGATATGATATATGCAGCAATATTTTGGGTTATATTTAATTTAATTGGAATATTTTACCCATTTGTACCTTTGGGATTTTCTGCACATCTGGGTGGTACATTATTTGGATTTTTATATGGATATATATTAAAAAGATATAAAGGAAAAACATCAATAGATAATATCTTTGATAATCAAGAAAGAATTTATTTATAATTTTTTGCCAATAAAATTATATAAATTATTAAAAGTATAATTATTAAAATGGAAGCAAAATTCGAAAATAAAAATGAAAAATTAATAAAGGAAATAAGGACAAAATTGGCTACATTATCTACAAACACACTTTTAAGATATTATGAAGATATTAAATCAAAGATTATTCCTTCAAATTTATCATATTATTCTCAATATTTATCATATGAAGAATTATTAGATAATGTTGAAAAAGAATTAATATTAAGAGGGGCTCTAAAAAGGATAAAAAAAGTGGATATTCGATAATTATACTTGATCTTGTATATATTTTTTGCCAGTTATTCTAAATTCATATGCTCTCTCTATTTCTCTTCCAACATATATTGCATGATCATATGATGTAAAAAATGGTAATCCTTTTAATTTATTATATATTTCATCAACATTTTCAGATCCAAATTTAAAATCTAAAATTGTATTATCATAACTTCTATGCTCTACAAATGTTTTATTATCTTCATTATATATTATAAAATTACCCTTTGGATCTGGTACAAAAGATTTTATTCTATATCCATATTTTTCTAATACTTTTTCCATATATGGAAAATCATGTTCATATACATGTGCTGATGCTGAAAATGTTGTAACAACTCCCAATTCATATTTTTCATTTGTTCTTTTATTTATTTCATTAACAATATATTCTCCAATTCTAATTAATGCATACATATTTAATGGCCATCCCCTAAACATATCATTGCTCCTTATAAATTCTGTAAGGTTTAGATATCCATTTTGAATTATTCCTTCTATAGATATAACACATGGTGGGTCTTTTGAATGTGTATCTATATTTGGATTCCATGTAATCATAATTGCTCTCCTTGTTTCTGGATTTTCTGACAATTTGCTTATAATATATTCTAATTGATTTAGGTTATTATAATTAAGAAATCTTTCTCCATATGTATAATCAACGCCTTCTGGTTTTTTATCAATAAAATATCCTTTTAAATGTTTTTCAAATTCTTCTAATTTAATAAATTCATCAAATTCTTTTTCTAATTGATATGTTCTTCCATATAATTCTAAACTAACACTTAAATTCAATCTCTCTAATTGTTTTTCCTTATATTCAGAATCTTTTAAAATTCCATACATTTTAATTTCTGTTAATATTTTTACCCATGCATTAAATAATGATTCGTCATATATAGATTCTGCAGGTAATGGACGGGTATAACCATAATCAGTCTTTACATTTTCCTTTATTTCAATATCTATTTTTCTTCTAAATATATTTTCTGGTTTATAATTACTTTCAATTATTTCTTCTAATTTGCTCATATTCTTATTCCAAAAATCTTTTCTCATATCTATTACATTCGTAGTATTTAAAATTTCCCTTATTTTATCATAATCTAAATTTATATTATATCTTTTTAGAGTTTCTTTATCTTTATTATTAAATATATCTATCAAAGCTTGACCAGATAGTGTTAGATCTGGCCCATATAGGATTATTTTATTTATTTGTGGATTTTCTCCTAATGTTTGAATTAAATATTTTATTCCATTGATTGTATATAGTGTTCCAATTATATTTATCTTATTTTTAACATTTTCAGGCAATGAATTAAATATAAAATCTTTTTTTGCCCACAATGTTGCTATAGAAATATTACTTTTTGAATTTACAATTAAAATATCCTTTTCTAACATATAAATAATTTTTTATTTTTTCTTATAAATTTTCTTTTTTATTTAATATTCCCAAATATAATAAATTTTTTACATTCTTTTTGCTCATTTTATAACTTCTATATTGCAAATAAAATATAAATAATATTGAAATTATCCAAATATAAGTGGAAAGATCTCCAAATGTTATACTTATTAAAAATGGTAAAGTATTATAAGAATTTATATATGGTAGCCATGATGAATATGCATAATAAATGAAATATATATTTATTAATAGGAATATTATATAAATTGTTATTGAATAATAATCAAAATTATATTTTCTTATTGTTTTAACAGTAACTATCCACTTATTATCTAAACCAATTAGCAATCTTCTTAAATAATAAGATATTGTTAAGGCAGAAATACCCCAACCAATTAATAATACTAAAAAAGAATCCAAAATACTTGCTTTATTATATATTCTCTTTTCAACTATATAATATTCTGTTATAAAGATTGTTATTATGTAAATTTGTGAGAAATAAAAGAAAGGAGCTACATAATACCATAGAGGTGATGATAAATTGAATAGAATAATTATTATACTAATTAATATTAATATAAAAGAAATTAATGGTAAAAATAATGTTGAAAACATATGAATGAAACTTATTTTTTGTTTAAATTTCAAATTTTTATTGAACAATATTTTCCAGAAATTTGAAATAATTACATCAAAAGTACCTGTTTGCCATCTTCTTAATGTTTTCAATGTCATATTAAAATTTGGAGGTAAATTTTGTCCATATTCAACCCAATCCCTTATATATAATCCTTTAAAACCATTTAAATATAATCTAATTGTTAATGAAGCATCTTCAGTTAAATGTGGTGTAAATTTTCCAGCTTTTTTATAATCTTTTAATCTCAAAACTCCACAAGAACCATGTGCCATAGATATATCATCTAAAATATTTTTCATTGGCAAATAAAATTCGAAAAATGTATCTACATAAATTCCAACAAGTTTATGAAAATAATCTACTGGAACAGTCCTTCTATTCCAGTATACAAAAGATAAATCTCTATTTGATTCTAAAATACATACAGCTTTATATAAATATTCGATTGTAACAGTCCATTCAAAATCATATACAGAAAAATACTTTATATTATATTTTCTCTCTAAGTAATCTATTATATCATCTAAAGCAGCACCCTTTCTTTTTATACCATTTAATCTAAAAAAATATTTTACTTTATCTAGATCATATATTAAATATTTCTCATCATAATATTTTTTTAAGCAATTTTTTTCTAAATATTCTATCAATTTATTTTCTTTATTTAATTCTGTATCATCTAAAAATAAAAAATATATAGTTAGATTTTTATATACATTATTTATATTTTTCAAATATTCAATCTTTTTTATTAAAAAATCTTCTTCTTCATTTTTTACTGGAAATATTACAAATAAATTTTCCTTATTTTCTATATCTTTATATTTTGGAATTTTTATTTTTCTATCTATATTTATTAAATATCTTAGATCAAATATTGATATTATTAATATATCTAATAGTAATAATAGAGAAGAAATAAATAATAGATCCATTTTAATATAGAGGACTCTGTATTATAACAGGTAATAGTTGAGATGATGTTGAATATACATATATAGGACTAATTATTAATGAATATGTTATTAATGATATAAGTAATGATGCTAATATAATAATTGCTACAGTTGTTAAAGATAAACCAAATAAATAATATAGTAATGCTATAATTATAAATAATAATATTATAATAAATAAGAATATTGATTGTATTATTGATAAATTCAATAATGATACCAATAATATAAGTAATAATGGTAAAATTATTAATAAAATTATAAATATTAATGCTCTTTTTCCCAATAACTTTGATAATATTATCAATACTAAAGTGAATATATATATTTCAAATAGGATTATGAATGTTGTTAGCGCCATACATCTTTTTTCTACAAAAAATATATAAATTTATCTTATACCATTACTACTATACTAAAGGGCAATATATTAATAATTTTCTACAAAATTATAATTAATAAAATATTTTTGGAAAAATTTTTAGAATAAAAACCCTTAAAAGATTTTTAAGTAAATTATTTAGATGGAAGACTATATAGATTTTGAAGAAACCAGAATATTGGGAGTTGGAGATAAAGTACCAGAATTGGTAATAAAAGTATACGATACAGTAGAAAAAAAGTTCAAAGAAATAAATATATATAAAGATATATTAAGTAAAGGAAAGTTTTTAGTATTATTCTATTATCCAGCAGATTTTACATTTGTATGTCCAACAGAATTAGAAGATTTAGCAGAAAAATATGATGAAATAAAGAAGGAAGGGGCAGAAGTTATAGCAATGTCAACTGATACTGTATATACACACTTAGCATGGCATGCAACAGAAAAACTATTAGAAAATGTTAAATTCCCAATGGGTGAAGATCATACAGGAACAATAGCAAAGATGTTCAATATATATGATTATAAATCTGGAGTAGCATATAGAGCAACAATAATAATTGATCCAGATGGAACTATTGTAGGAATAGAAGTAAATAATACAGATGTAGGAAGAGATTCTGATGAACTATTGAGAAAAATAAAAGCATTTAAATATGTAAGAGAGCATCCAGGTGAAGTATGTCCAGCAAAATGGGGTAAAGATGTAAATATAACATTAAAGCCAGGAGAAAACTTAGTAGGAAAAGTATATGAATATTACAAAAAAGGCAAATAAATTATTTATTTTTTAATAGTTCTTCAAAGAATTTATCTCTAATAGGTTCATATACCTTTTTATAAAATTCTTGTTGATCTAAAAGAACTTCCTTTGGAAACTTCTTTATATATTCTATCGCGAAGTTCCATGCAATATTATAATCAACTATACTATTTATTTTATCTTTTATCTCTTTATCATAATCTTCTGGTGTTTGATCTTTATCTCCTATATGAAAATATCCTGTATTTTTATTATAAGGTGCTTCTTCATTTCCAACTTTTATTAATTCTATTTCTTTATCTTCTTTTTCTTTAAAATATGGATGAAATATTTTTTCCTTACTCCTTTTATATATTGGTCTATAATATTTTGCCCATGCATAGAATATTGCTCTATTTAGTCCAAAGCTCTTCGCTTTATTTATATCATTATATAATAAATAATATCTTGCTGCTTGTAATAATCCCATAACCTGGAATCTTCCAACATTTCCTAAATTTTCTCTTTTTATTGATACTTTCTCCTGTTTTAATGTATTCTTATTTAAATAATTTACAATATAATTTTTTGTTTCTTTTATAGATATTTCTGCTAAATAATCCCCTTCCCCAGGTTCATATTCTCTCCATTTTTCACTATGTTTAAAATTCTTATAATTTGCCCATGATAGATCAAAATTTTGAATATCGTTTGGTTTAAATACTACACATACATAATCTAAAAATCTATGAAATGATAAAGGTACTGTAAATACCCTTTGTATATCTATCTTATTTTCAACTTTGAATTCTCTGGATTTTCCCCTTGCTTTTGATATCTCTTTTTCTAAATCATCCTTTGCTTTCTTTAATATAAAATCTACAATTGCAAATGCAATATTTAATGGATGATATTTATTTAATATATTCTCTGAAAATGCTTTTTCATTAATATGTACATGTATTCCCCTTCCACTCCATTTTAAATATACAGATTTATATATTTTATATTTTTCTAGATATGAAACAATTATTTCTGCAACATTTTTTATTATATCAAAATCTTCTAATGTTCCATCAATATCAAAAATAGGTGTTACATATTTTATATTATTTATATCTTTTAATTTGTCCTCAGAAATTTGATTATATAAATTTATTGTTGCATAAATTGTTCTAAATTTTAAATAAGAAAATTTTGTAAATAAAGATTTGTATTCATCTTCATTTTCAATTTTTAATGGCTTTTTATCTTTATCATATCTTATAAATATTCTTTGATCTAATCTATTTGTTTCTAAAGCAATCCATCTATTTTTTGAATAATCAATAATCTCTTTTATAACATATCCGTTCATGTAATAATTTTTTATTTCAGACCATTCTATCATAATAATCTAAAATATTTTTGATAATATATATTTTAATTAATTGATATTAAAAAGTTGAAATATCTATTAAAAAATAATTACCTAGTTGGATTATGTATATCCTCCATACCTTCCATATCCACCGTATCCTCCGTATGTTGTTTGTGATCCGCTATTAATTGTTATAGAACCTTGCCCATTAATATTTAATGTTCCATTATTATTTTCTATTGTCATGGAACCCTGTCCGTTTATGCTAATTGTTCCATTATTAATTCCTATTGAAATTTGCTCTTCATTTTCAATTCCAATTTTTAATTCTCTTTCTATTTCTCTTTTAAAGTGTTCTATATGATCTTCAATAAATTCTTCTTCATTATATTCCCCTATATCTCTTATTACTTCCCAATTATAATTTTCTAATTGATATTGTGTATCTAATAGTGCAGATATATTTCCATTCATAACTTCTTGCATTGTTAATGTTAATGTTTGATTTAATTGTGGTAATATATTACATATTGGTAATTGATTATTTGTATAATTACATAATACTTCAAACTTATCTAATAATAAAAGTTGATGTTCTAATAATCTATTAATATGCATTTCTACAATTTCAGTTAAATTTAATTCCCCATTTCTATTCATTTCATAATCATTTTTAATTTCTTGCTTTAATTCTTCTTTTTCTTGTGTTATATTTACATTATTATTTACTACCATTGGTACTATACAAACTCCATTAATTTCTCCAGTAAATATTTCTCTAATATCCTCCCAGGATGTATTTGATGTTATATTTACATATAAATAACCTTGGCAATTTACTGGTGGTTGATTATTGCTATATATTTCATAAGATATATTTAATGAACTTAATTGGTCTGTTATATTTCCTAAAGAAGAGCTTGCTCCAGTAAATATAACTACATTACTTACATTTAATTTTTCCAATGCATATAATGTACTCTCAGGTAATACACCATCTGGTACAATTAATATTGGTTTATCATTTTCTTCAGCATATTGGATAGCTTCAGTAACTAATTGTAATTTATATGGACTTACATGTTCATTAACTAAATCTCTTGTAATTAATACAGCACCACTAGAACTATTCCAGAAATATAATGCTACGTATGCTGATGTATCGTATCTTGTTGTTCCCCATATCCATAAATAACTAATATTTGACTGATTTAGATCTTGTAATAATAAATTTGATATTACTGCAGGTCCTCCAATTATTATTACATTTGTTACATTGTCATTTACTAACATTTGTACTGTATTATTTATATCTACTGGATTTTGATATACTACATATACTGGTAATTTATATATATGTCCTACTACATTTGCTACTAAATAATCTGCATATGTTATATTTGTAACTAAAATTGCTGTAACCATAAATATTAATTGATAATAAAATTTAAATATTTAAATATTATTTAGTATTTTTTCATAAACTTCTTTCTCATTATTAAATGTAAATCCTGCAGCATATTTATGACCACCACCATTAAGTAGTTTTGCTAATTTAATTACATCTTTATTATTTAATGTTCTTATTTCTCCTCTCTTAGATTTCTCATATAATGTTATTATAAAATCCGGATTATCTCTTATTTTTTCTTTTATATATTCTAAAATATAGTTTGATGGTATATTTTTATCCAATTTTATTATATAAATCTTATATTTTTTATTTATTATTGTTATATTTTTATCTAAATTTTTATATATTTCATTTAATTCTTTTCTAAATCTTTTTATAATCTCATAATCAATTATTTCTTTAATATCTTTGTTTAATATATTTTTTGCTATAGATATAAAATATAGATCATAGGATTTTGGATAAAAGTATCTTATCGATACTATATAATCTACAAAATTCCTTTCTATGTCATTTTTTATTTCTCCAGAATCTATGTCATCAATAATATCTAAATATTTAAATTCTACATTTAGATATTCTGACAAAACTCTCGCAGCAGATTTATAATTTTTTATATAAATATTTACCCTTGATGTAATTTCATTAAAATTTTTTTCATGATGATCTATCCAATAAACTTTCTTAAAATATGAAGATAAATATATTGCTTCTTGATTTGTTGCAATATCAGTAATATATAATTCTTCTTCTTTGTCATTATTTTCTATTACCTTTATTAATGTATTATTTATTAATCTTGGACTTGAGAAATAAACTTTAAATTTATCACCAAATTTTTTATATAATATTGATAGACATGCTATCCCATCTACATCCCAATGAGTAATTGCAATCATATATAAAGATTATTTTTAATAAAATTATAAATGGTGGAAGTATATGTAGTTCATTTACCTTCCAAAGAAAAATTAGAGAAGTTTAAAGAAACAGTAAATAAAATAATAGAAATGGCTAAAAATAAAAAGTTACCAGAGGGTTTGAAATTAAAAAAGCTATATTTTGATGAAAAGAATAATATAGGATTATGTCTATGGGAAGTTAATGATATAAATAAATTATTAGAAGCAGCAAAACAATTAAATGTTGATTGGGATATTAAAATAATAGAAAATCCAAAAGAATTATATAGTAAAGGCTTATTTTAATTTTTTATATTCTTCTTCAAAAATCTTTTTAATTCTTTCAGCTTTCTTTTCTCCAATAACATTTTCTAAATCAGTTTTATTTGCTAGAAAAATATTCTTTAATGATTTAAATCTTTCCAATAATTTTAATGCTAAATTTTCTCCAATACCCGGTATAGATTTTAATATTTCTAATTTAACTTCATCTAGATCTTCGTAATTTTTTACCTTTTCAGGTATGTTTGGAAATTTATTATAATTTTTTGCCAATAAATATAAATAATTTGCGGTTTCCAAAAAATCTGAAGTTCTTATAATTGGTATTTTATATTCTAAAATTATTTTTAATATCAATGTTCTTATATAATTTATTGAAATATTTGTATCTATTCCCAGACTATCTTCAGTTCCTTCTAATATTAATATAGATTTTTTATCCTTCAATTTTTCTAATTGATTATACAACCTTCCATCTATTATAGAATTAATAAAATCTAATATATTTTTTCTTTCAATTATTAAATCTCCAATTATATAATCTCCAATATCCAAATTTTCTAATTTTATTAAAATATCTGTATTTGCTAAAGTTTGTACTACTCCAGATTCTTTTTCTTTATAATCTACAATAATCATAGGAACATTTGATTTTGTATTAATTATATTTGATGAATTATCTTTTTCTTGAGAAGTCTGGCTACTTGTAATATATTTAAATATTCCTCCAGATTTTTCAATACTTTCATTCATCATTTGATTATTTATATTATTCTCTTCTATATTATTATTTATTTTTAGATATTTTTTTATTCTTTTAATTATATATAACATCTTTTTTTCTTTCCTTATTGAAACCCAGTAAAATCTTTCATCCATTGTATTCTTTGTGACTAATATTATTACTTCCCCTATTTCTCCTCTACCCGTTCTACCTCTTCTTTGTATATATCTAATTTCAGATGGTACAGGTTCATAAAATATTACAATATCAACTTTTGGAATATCAATACCTTCTTCACCAACAGATGTTGATAATAGTACATTGAATTTACCTTCAGAAAAATCTTTCAATAATTTTATTTGTTCACTTCTGCTCATTTCTTTTTTTCCAACAAATTTTTCAGCCTTTATATTATTTTTATCGCAATATTCTTTTATTCTATCTAAAGTTTTCCTTATTTGTGCAAATACAATTATTTTTTTATCTTTATTTTCATTTAATATTTCTATTAATTTTAATAATTTTGGATGTTCAATATTCTTTTTAATATATTCATTTGCCAAATATATTGCTTTTTTTATTCTTATATCGCTTAAAACTTCATAATCAGCTTTACTTTTTCTTATATCATTTTCAATATCTTTAAAATAATTTATAAAGGTATATAATGTCTGTGTTTCCAAAACTTCTAATGCATGATATATTTTTAATGTTTCTGATAATAGTTCTACTATTTCTCTCAATCTATAATCTCTCCCTTTAATTGTTAAATTCTTTTTAATTTCTTCTATCCATTTTAATATATCTTTCTTACCTTTACTAATATCAATTGATGGATCCAATTCTTTTATTTTTGATATTCTCAAATCTATTGCCTTTATTATTAAATCTCTAATATTATTTAATTCATTATTTAATTCTACATCTATTCTTTTAATTTCAATACCAGTCATATATTTTTTAATATCCTTTTCTTCTCCAGTTCTTATTTCAATGTTTTTTATATATAGATTATTTATTACTTCTTCTATTCTTTCAATATTCCAACCTGGAGAAGCTGTTAGTCCAATTATTCTATAATCTTTTGCCTGTTCTACAAACTTTTTTGCAATGAATGTATATGAATACTTTTTAACTGCTCTATGTGCCTCGTCAAATATTATTGTTGATGCATCATAGAATGTTACCCTTCCACTTATTAAATCATTTTGTAATGTCTGCGGTGTTACAAAAATTATTTTTCCTTGTTTATATAAATAATTTCTTCTTTCCTGTTGAATATCTCCAGTAATTACAATACTCTTATCCTTTAGTTCTGGAAAAAATTTTATAAAATTATTATAATGTTGGGTTACTAAAGGTTTTGTTGGGGCTAAAAAATATATTTTTTTATCTGGAAATAATTTTAGTCTTTCAATAATAAGAAAAAAGGCAATAATTGTTTTTCCAGTACCTGTTGGTAATATAACAAGTGTATTTTCTCTTAAACATGATTCTAATATATTTTTTTGATATTCTCTTAATTCTATAGAAGGCATAATATAAAAATATTAAAAAGATTTTTATTTATTTATGAATTCTGTAATTTTTCTTTGTATATCATTTTCGCTAAATATATTGAAATAATCTTTGTATTTTTCAATTATATTCTTATCAATGTCTCCTACAATCATTATATTAATTTTTCCTTTTTTCCTATATTTTTCTTTATATTTTTTTAATGCTTCAAATATAGATTCAAGATCATTTATATCTTTTGTATAATTTTTTATATACCAAATTAAATTATCATTACCTTCTAAAGATATATTCTTATTTATTTTTATTAATAAACTATATCTCATAATATATTTATATTCTTGGATAGTATAAAGTTTTTATTCCATAATCTGTAAAATGAGTTCTACATCCATTATTTATTTCTAATATTCTTTCTATTTTTGGCAAATTATTTTTATAAAAAGATGAAATTTTTCTTATATCATAATAATACCATAAATCAAATTTTGAATCACAATTTAATATTCTATCAATTATTTTCTTTTCGTCTTTATCTAAATTCAACAAATTAATATTATTTCTAATATTATTTAACATATTTTCATCATATAATTTTCCAATATATATAGGTCCCAATTTAATTAAATCATTATTACATATTTTACATTTTCCATTTTCTAAAGATTTATATCCACAATTTTTACAATAATATATTTCTTTTATATTTTCCATTAAATAATTTATATCTTTACTCTTAGTACTCTTTTTAACAAATATTCTATAATGATGATTATAATAATATGAAAAAATTGGGATTAATGCAATATCATATTTTAATCCCTCAATAATTATATATTTTGCCAAATTTCTCAATCCAAATTCCAAGTAAAAATCTGTTTTAATTCCTATTGTATTATATTTCCTAAAGCAAGATTTTGGTTTTGATCCTGATAATGATGAAATATCTGTTGCAGTAATTCCTGCAATTCTATTATTTTTTAATGCTTTTGGTAATAATTCTACAAAACCTATTGGGGAACCAAAAGGATCTATGTCAATATAGTCAAATTTATATTTTAATAATATTTCTCTACAATCTTTATTTGATATAATTATTCTTTCATCATTTTCCAAATTATTAATCTTTAAATTTTCTTTTATATTTTCTATTGCTTCTTTTTTTATATCATTTATATATATTTTATTTACAACTTCTGGTATTTCTTTTAATATCCTTATAGATCTAATACCAGTAGCGGCCATACAATCTAGAATATCAAATTTTTTCTTTACTATGTTATAATAAGATTTTAATATTATTATTGTAAAATCTCTATTTATTTTCATTAAAGGGTTATAAAATACTGGTAATTTTGATGATAATTTCTTTAAAAAATCAGGATTATAATTTATTATTGCTTTTCCCTCATTCATCAATGTCTACATATATCTTATCTTCTTTTTTAATTATTTTTAACTTATATTTTGTTGGTGGTTTTTTAATTCCTCTAAACCAAATATAATTATTTAATCTTACAGATAATAAAACATTTTTTGATTTATATCTCTTCATTATAATTTCTCTTATTACTCTTGCTGCCTTTTTTGCTCTTCTTTTTAATGGCGTTTTTAATATCCATTTCCTTATATTTATTTTTATATGAAATTCTTGTATATTTTCTTTCTTTTCAACATTCTCTTGAGTTTGTTGAACCTGTTGATTTTGTTGAACATTTTCTGTTTGTACTAATTGAGTTTCTTCAGGCATTATGATATTTGAATAACAAAATTTTATAAAGTTTGATTTTTATTCTTTCTACAATTTTCTATATTTTCTTTTGCAATTCTAAGCATTCCCATTAATAAAGAATATTCTCTTTTTGTAATTAATGCTTTTCCAATTAGATTTCTTAATCCTCTATATATAAAGGGTTTTCTATAATCTTGAGAAGGTAATACATCTACAAAATCTTTAAACATTTTATATAAATATTTTCTTTCTTGATTATTTATTAATTTAAATACTTTTCTTATCGGATTATTTTTTGAAATAAACAATTCATATAATATTATTGCTGCAGAATGGGTTATATTCATTATTGGATATTCTTCACTTGCAGGAATTGTAATTATTCCATCAAATTTATCTAATTCTTCATTGCTAAAACCTCTAGATTCTCTTCCAAAAAATATACCAATCTTTCCATCATATTTGTATATAGAATTTGCAAATTCTCTGGGAGTTAATGGATTTCTTAATACTTCATTTCCCATCTTTGAAGAAACTCCTGTTGTACCATAATTTATATCAAATAAATCAATTACTTCATCTAAATTATTATATATCTTCATATTCTTTATTATTTCCCATCCCTTTTCTCTTGCAACAATCTTTACTTTATCTCCATAAGGATTTACCTTTGGATTTACTAATATTAAATTCTTAAAATCAAAGTTTGCCATTACTCTCGCTAATGCACCTATATTATCTTCAGATTCTGGTTCTACAAATACAATATAAAAATCAATCATGGTTCCAATCTATTTGGATCTCTTGGTATTAATACAGCTTCTTTTACATTTTCAATATTTAATAATTGTTTTATATATCTGGCAATACCAAATCCAAATCCACCCATTGTTGGAGCTCCATATTTAAAGAATTCTAAATAATATTTAAAATTATCTGGATTTAAACCTTTTTCTTTTATTTGTTCTAATAATATTTTATATCTATGTTCTCTTTGGGAACCTGTAGAAATTTCCAAACCTTTATATAATAGATCAAAGCTTTTTGTTGTTATCATTCCATTTTTCATTGGTTCTCCCTTCATATGATAAAAAGGTCTTGCAGTCCAGGGCCAGTCAATTATAAATACAAATTCATTATCATATGTTTTTTTAACATAATCTCCTAGAATTTTTTCTCCTTCAGATGTTATATCTCCATTTTCTTTTATATTATTTTTTCCAACAATTTCATATACTTCTTCCATTTTTATTTTTGGAATATTTTCTGGAACAAATATATCTACATTATAATATTTCTTTATTTCATCCTCAAAATTTTCCTTTATTTTTTTATTTGTATATTTTACAATTTCTTCTAAAACTTTCATTACATCATAATGAGAACTTATATACCCAATTTCTACATCAAAAGATGTAAATTCAGTTAAATGTCTTGATGTAAAAGAAGGTTCTGCCCTAAAAGCTGGTGCAATTTCAAATACTTTTTCAAAACCAGAACATATTGCCATTTGTTTATAAAATTGTGGTGATTGAGCTAAATAAGCTTTTCTATTAAAATAATTTAATTCAAAAACTTCTGCTCCTCCTTCAGATGCTGTACTTATTATTTTTGGAGAAAATATTTCAATAAAATTATTATTATATAAATATTCTCTAATATATTTTACTGCATATGATGTTAACTTAATTATTAAACTTTTCTTTGGATCTCTAAGATCAATCCATCTATAATTCATTCTTTTTTCAAAATATGAATTTTCATCTATAGGTAATCTATCCGCAGGTTCACTAATTAAATAAATTTCTTCAGCAAGAACTTCCTTATATTTTTTTGCAATTCCCTTAACATATTTTCCTTTAACTACTATAAATGTATGCAAAGAAAATTCTTTAACAAATTCTAAATCATTAAATATATCTTTTTTTATTGTTATTTGAACATCTCCAGTTTGATCTCTTAATATAATAAACGATATATTTCCAATATTTTTTATATTTATTATCCATCCGGCTAATATAACTTCTCTATCATATTCAATTTTTTCAAGATCTTTTATATTTATCCTATTTTTCAATAGTTCAAAACCTTTGTTATAATTATATATGTCCATAAAAATTTAGTATAAATAATTACTTTAAATTTTTCATTTTTACATTATCTATAATATTCAGTAGACATAAATATAAACATTTTCGCTGTTATAAAAATTAATTATATTAATTCTAATGGATCGTCTGTATCTATTGAATAATTAGAGTTGATGATATTGTTTATTAAGAACTTTAGCTTAGAAAATATTCCTGTAGGTATTTCTTTTCTTTCTATTACTCCGCTATCATTGATTACCTTAATTTCTTTTCCTTCTTTAACTATCAGACATCTTCTTTTCTTATTATAACCTTTTTCTGTACCTTCATATGTATTTATATCTGGAACTACTACTTTATCAACAATTTCACCTTCATTATTTATTTTAGCCAAATAATGATAATTATTAAAGAAGATATCAACTTTAACTCCATCACTTACTTCCATGAATCTACTTTCTCCATTGTGAATATGATAAAAATCTCTAGCTAAACTTATTGCATATTCGGGTTTAACTCTTTTGATACTTTTTATAGCTTCTCCAACTTCATTAATAGTAATTTCTTCTAAGAAATTATTGTTAAGTTCTCTAATAACTTTTATTTCTTTGTCTTGTTTTATTATTTTTCCTTTATAAAATTCTTCTACTTTTCTTTCATCTAATGGATCAAAGATAATGTTCCTTATATCTCCTTTTCTGTCTACAACAACTGATGCTTTAGTAAGACCTACCTTAAATCTTAATATATAATATGAAATCACCCATGCTAATTTATGACCTTCTGGCTTTATCTTTTTGATTATAGCTCCCCGAGGTACTAAATTTTCAGCTATTTTTATTATTTGATCTCTTGCATTATAATAAAACTCTGAATTTGTTTCATATTCAACTTCACAATTTAAGTTTTTAACTAATGTTGGAATTTCCCAATATATTTTTCTGTCACCGTCTATGGATATTATAAATCTTCTGCTTCTTCTTCCATTTAATTTATAACTTACTTTTCCCTTAAAAATATACAATCTTTTTAAATGAGCCTTTACAGAAATTAATTTAACTTCTTTATAATGAGAAAGTTTCTTTTTTGCTATCCTTATAGCTTCACTTATTGAAATAGGTATAAAGGCACCAGCATCTTTTATGTTTGTAAAAGGAAATTTAACTTCTTCTTTCATTGCTATTTTATCATTATCTGTTCTATTATTGTCTAATATTAGTTCTGATGTCACAGGTAATCTAATATGACATTTTCTTATTATCCTTACTAATTCTGGGCCATTGATATGCCCTAGTCTATGTTCATAGATTGTTTGCAATGCTGAAGGGGTAAAATCTGATGTTGTTATTATAAGTCCTCTTTTACATCTGTATTTTTTCATTCCATGAATTGTATAACTAACCTCTTTTTCATCTACTTTTTTATCTTTAGAGTACTTTTTGATTTGTATGCATACCCACTTTTTACGTTTAATATTGAAAGCAATAATATCACAACCTTTATCGCCTGGACCATCTGTAATTGTAATATATTTATAACCGATTTTAGGTAATACTTTTTCTGCTATAAATCTTACAAATTCTTTATTTTCCATGGATCTTAAAATATCAAGTTCATTCATATAATACTATTTAAACATAAAGTTAATTAATTTTGATATAATTATATCAAAAATCTAAAGAATTCTTGTATTTATCCAAATAAAATTTATTTTTAATATTCATTTATAGATTTTTCATTTTTATATCAATCATTGCATGTAATTCTTTATATATTATTGTCAATTTTTCTTCATAACTTATATTTTTTCTTAAATCATATACAGATAAAAAAGGAAGATCCTTATTTTCCATATTTTTTAATTTATTTAAAAATAAATTATATATTTCATTAAAATTATCATTAACAATTTTTTCTATTTCAATTCTCAATTTATCATATTCTTCAAATCTATTAAAAAATTTTTTAGTATAGTAATCTACTACAAATATTGGTTTTTCAAATGAATATAATATTATTGCATCGCATGTTTCTTTTCCAATTCCTTTTATTTTTAATAATTCTTCTCTCATTTTATTCATTTCTAATTTAGAAAAGTTATCAATATTTCCATAATTTTCTAATATATAGTTAGATAGATATTTTAATGTTTCAAGTTTTCTTAATCTAAATGGAACTTTTATATCATTAATTGATAAATCATTTATATTTTCTAATCTAAATATAAAATTTTTTGATTTTAAATATTCTATATTTTTCTCTACTAAATTCCATTTTGTGTTTTGAGTCAATATTGCTCCTATAATTATTTCTACTCTCCAATCTCCCTTATTTTTATTATGATAATTTATATCTACTGGCCACCAAAATTGGAAATCCATTTCTTTAATTAAATTTATAATAGATTTGTACATAGAAGTATAATGATATTAGTAGATAAAAAAATTAGGGAATATATAAAAAGTGGAAAAATAAAGGTTGAACCATTTGATGAGAATATGATAGGTCCAGCATCATTGGATATAAGATTAGGATATAAATTTAGAGTATTTAAAACATTGGAAAAAGAAGTTATAGATGTAAAAGATTATTATGATGATATATATACAAGAGTAGAAACAAAAGATTATATAATACATATAGGAAAATATTCAGATCTTTATATATTAAAAAATGATAATGTTCCAATAATAATTCATCCAGGAGAATTTATTTTAGCATCAGTATATGAATATATAGAATTACCAGATAATATTGTTGGACAAATACATGGTAGATCTTCAATTGGAAGACTTGGTTTAATAATACATACTTCTGCTGGTTATGTTGATCCTGGATACAGAGGATATTTAACATTAGAAATTATTAATGTAAATAAAGTTCCAATTAAAATATATCCAAAAACAAAGGTTGCCCAGATTGTTTTCATTGAAACGGAATCTTCAGAAGTACCATATGATAAAAGAAAGGGATCTAAATACTTGAATGAAGAGGGTGCTACAGAATCTTTGATATCAAGAGACTTCAATAATAATTTTTAAATATTTTTTATAAGTTATGAAAAAATGGTAAAAAGGACTGGACCTACTAATATTTATCTAAGAAAATTGATAAATTTATTAAAAAGAGAGGGAAAGAAAAACAATAGTAAGTTTTGGTTATATGTAGCAGAACTTTTAAGTAGACCAACAAGAAAAAGAGTCGAAGTAAATTTATCTAAATTGAATAAATATACAAATGATGGGGATATTGTTATAGTTCCTGGAAAATTACTTGGTTATGGTATGGTAAATAAAAAAATTACAGTTGCTGCATGGAGATATTCATTAAATGCAAAGGAAAAATTGGAAAAGTCTGGTATTAAAATATTGACAATAGAAGAATTATTAAAGGCAAATCCAAAAGGTTCAAATATAAAAATAATAATATGATAGCAATAGGAAAAAAATATATAGATGCAACAGATTCTGTTTTAGGAAGGCTTGCATCAAGAGTTGCTAAATATTTGTTGGAAGGATATGAGGTATATATATTTAATGCTGAAAAGGTTATTTTGGTTGGAAGATGGAATAATTTAATTAAATATTGGAATCATAAGGTAAATGAAAGGGGAGATTGGATAAAGGGTCCATTTTATCCAAAGAGACCAGATAAAATATTGAGAAGAGTAATTTATGGAATGTTACCAAAAAATAAGAGGGGTAAAGATGCTCTTAAAAAGGTAAAGGTTTTCTTAGGATTACCAGAAGAATTTAAAGATGTAAAATTGGAAAAGATAGAAGAATCTCTAATTCAGAATAGATTAAAGGTAGGAACAATAAGGGAATATCATTATTTAGGTGAAATATCAAGGCAAATTGGTGGAAAATTTTAAAAATATAGTATATAAATTTATATAACATGACAATAATAGTTACGGCAAAAAGAAAAACGGCAATTGCTAGAGCATATATAAAAGAAGGTAATGGTAAAGTTACAATAAATTCTATCCCATTACAAGTATATGAACCATTCTTAGCAAGATTAAGAATAAGCGAACCATTAATATTGGCTGGAGAAGATTATGTTTCAAAAGTAAATATAAAGATTAAAGTAAAAGGTGGTGGTTATATGGGAAAAGCTGAAGCAGCTAGGATAGCTATTGCAAAAGGTTTAGTAAAATACTTTGATGATGATAAATTAAAATTATTATATTTACAATATGATCCATATATGTTAAAATCAGATCCAAGAAGAAAAGAACAGAGAAAATCTCCTACTTCAAAAGCAAGAAAGCACTATACAACAGCTTATAGATAAATTTATTCAACTTTTTCAACCTCTACTTTATTTTCATTTTCTCCCTCCGTTGTTTCTTTACTACCTTTTTCTTCTCCTTCTTTTTCTGATGTAGATCTTACAGAATATACAGCTTTTGATATTATCCAAATTTGCCCCATTGCTTTAATTAATTGATGTGGAGCGATTATTCCTTTAATTCCCCTTCTAGATAAATCTGGATCTAATACCCTTATTTTCCATCCATATATTTTATTATCACTTATTATTGCATCTTCAACTTCTCCCAAGAAGTATCCATCTTCTGTATATACCTTCGATCTAGTAGTTTCAGATATCTTTTTAATGTTCAATGCCATAAAATAAAATAAATATATTGAATAATTTAAATTTTTTCATAATTTAAGTTTAAAAGGTGAAATAATATTATGAAATTATGGCACCTGAAGATAACCAAAATAATCAAAAAGAATTAAAATTAAAGGTTGCAGAAGCTATTCAAAATGATTTATATAGAGGAATTGTTAGAATTGATGCTGAAGCTATGAAAGAACTTGGAATAAGGATTGGAGATGTTGTTGAAATTGAAGGAAAGAAAAAAACAGTTGCAATTGCCCAATTATTACCTCCACAGGATTATGGTCTTGGAATAATTAGGATGGATGGTATTATAAGAAAAAATGCAAATGCTACATTGGGTGGATATGTTACTGTAAGGAAAGCTAATGTAAGGGAGGCACAAAAAGTTGTATTAGCTCCAGCAGCAAAAGGAGTTATATATCAATTTAATACAAGTGTCATAAATTATATAAAAAGGTTATTAGATGGAAGACCAGTTGTAAAAGGAGACAATATTGTTATATTGACGGGATATAGAAGAAAATTTGATTTATTAGATGAAGAATTTGGATTTTCAATATTTTCAGATTTATTTCCTTCTTTTGGATTTTCAAATGAATATAGATTTACTGTTGTAAATGTAGCTCCAAAAGGTGCAGTAGTTATAACTGAAAATACAGAATTAGAAATATTACCACATGCTGTAGAAACAAAGGGAGAAATACCAGAAGTTACTTATGAAGATATTGGAGATATGGAAGAGGTTGTTCAAAAAGTAAGAGAACTTGTAGAATTGCCATTAAAATATCCAGAATTATTTGAAAAGCTTGGTATAGAACCTCCAAAGGGTATATTATTATATGGTCCCCCAGGTACAGGTAAAACATTATTAGCAAAGGCAGTTGCAAATGAAAGTGGAGCATATTTTATTGCAATAAATGGACCTGAAATTGTATCAAAATATGTTGGAGAATCTGAAAAAAGATTAAGAGATATATTTGAAGAGGCAAATAAAAATGCACCTTCAATAATATTTATAGATGAAATTGATGCAATAGTTCCTAAAAGGGATGAATCAATTGGAGAAGTTGAGAGAAGATTGGTAGCTCAATTATTAACATTAATGGATGGATTAAAATCAAGGGGTAAAGTAATTGTAATTGCAGCAACAAATAGACCAGAAGCTATAGATCCTGCATTAAGAAGACCTGGAAGATTTGATAGAGAAATAGAAGTTCCTGTACCAAATGAGCAGGGCAGATATCAAATATTAAAAGTACATACTAGAAATGTTCCTCTAGGTAAAAAAGAAGGAGATAAATATGTATTATTATCTGAAGAAGAAAAAGATAAATTAATTAGAAAACTAGCTTCAATTACATATGGTTATGTAGGCGCAGATCTTGCTGCTTTAGTAAAAGAAGCTGCAATGAATGTTATTAGAAGGATATTGCCTGAAATAGAAAAATATGAAAATAATATACCTCAGGAAATTTTAGATCAAATGGTTGTTACTGAGGAAGATTTTATGGCTGCATTGAAAGTTGTACCACCATCTGCAATGAGAGAAGTATTAGTAGAGGTACCAAAGGTACATTGGGATGATATTGGAGGATTAGATGAAGTAAAATTAGAATTGAAAGAAGCTGTTGAATGGCCAATAAAAAACAAGAAAATATATGAAAAACTTGGTATAGAACCTCCAAAGGGTATATTATTATATGGTCCTCCAGGTACAGGTAAAACATTATTAGCAAAGGCAATTGCAACAGAAATAGGGGCAAACTTTATTGCGGTAAGAGGTCCAGAAATATTTAGTAAATGGTTTGGAGAAAGTGAAAAAATGATTAGAGAAATATTTAGGAAAGCAAAACAAGTGGCTCCTGCGGTAATATTCTTTGATGAAATTGATGCAATAGCACCAAGAAGAGGTTCTAGTATAGGTACAAATGTTTATGATAGTATTGTAAACCAATTGTTAGCAGAAATGGATGGTATAACTACAAGAGGTGATGTAATTGTAATTGCAGCAACAAATAGGCCAGATATAATTGATCCTGCATTATTAAGACCTGGAAGATTTGATAGAATAATATATATACCACCTCCAGATTATAAGGCAAGATTGGAAATATTAAAAATAAAGACAAGGAATATGCCATTAGCTCCAGATGTTAATTTAGAAGAAATTGCAAGAATTACTGAAGGATATAGTGGTGCTGATTTAGAATTAATTGTAAAAGAAGCTGCAATAAATAGAATAAGATTATCATATGAATTAAAAAAGAAACAGGGATTAAGTGAGGAAGAAGCATTAAAAGAATTAGAAAAAGAAGATATAAAAATTACAATGGATGACTTTAAATCAGCATTAGAAAAAGTAAAACCATCTATAACAAAAGAAATGGAAAATTATTATAAATTATTTGCGGAAACATTTAGAAAAGGGATGATAGGAAAGGATAATAAATATTATGGATAGTGTTTCAAGGTATATATCTCAAATAAAATTTTTTGGATTTGAAAAAAATAAAAAAATACAAGAAACATCTGTTGCAGTTATTGGTTTAGGTGGTTTGGGATCTTGGCTATCGGAATTTTTAGTGAGAATTGGTGTAAAAAATTTGGCAATTGTAGATTTTGATATTGTAGAAGAAAAAAATCTAAATAGACAAAACTTTACAGTTGATGATATTGGTAAATTAAAGATAGATTCTATTGAAAAGAGATTAAGAGAAATAGATAATAATGTAAATATAGAAAAATATAAAGAAATAAATAATAAAATATTCAATAAGGATATAATATTTGATTGTACTGATAATATTAAATCAAAATATTTAATAAATGAGTTATCAGTATATTATAATAAGCCATATATATTTGCTTCAGTTGTTATGGATCAGGGATTTGTTGGTTTAATAAATCCTAAGCAATTTTGTTTATATGATATATATAAAGGAAAAGAAGATGTATTAACATGTGATATTGCTGGTGTAGATTTTTCATCAGTAATCTTTGCAGTTTCTTTAATGTTAAAATTATTTATAAATTATGTATTTGGAAATAGAGATGGGATATTATATCATTTTAATATAAGGGATAAATTCTATTTAGAAGAAATAAAAGTTAAGAGTAATAATTGCAAAATATGTAAAAGAAAAGAATTTGAATTAATATGGAATTATTTGAAATAATAAATGAGATAAAAAATAAGAAAGAATTGAGAAATATATCTGATAAAGTAGTTGAAAATATATTAAAAAGAGAATTAAGAAAAAAACAATATTTATATAAAAAATTATCTTCAATAAAAAGTATAAAACAGTTGAAAAATGATGAAGAATTTTATTTATTATTTAAAGAAGTACGGAGAATTTTGCATGAATTATATGGTTTATATACTCCTAAAGAAGATAAGGAAATAGATAAAATATTATTTAATGATGAAATGACATTGGAGCAAAAAATAATAGAATTATTAATGTTAACAAGGTCTACTGCTGAAAGGTTAAATTTCTATAAAGAAATATATAAAAATATATTTATTGAAAAACCAGTGGAAATATTAGATTTGGCATCTGGATTGAATCCAATATCAATTTATTTCTCAGATCAAAAACCTAAAAAATATTATTATGTAGATATATCTGAAAAAATATTAGATATAAATTATCAAATATTGAAAGAATTAAATATTGAAAATGAAGGATGGTTAATTGATTTATTAGATCCAGATGATAGGATATTTAGGCATTATCAATATATATTCTTTTGGAAGATATTTCCAATATTGGAAAAATATGATTTTTATGCACCAAGGAATTTATTATCTAAATTAGATTTTGATTATTTAATAATATCTTTTCCTCAGAAAAGTCTTGGAAAAAAGAGAAATCTTGGTTTAGCATGGAGATATAAAATCAAAAGATTTGTAACATATAAATTAAAATATAAAGTTATTAAAGAATTTGATATTCCATATGAATACTTTATTATTGTAAAGAAATAATATCTTTCAATTTTAATATATCATCTTTATTATATTTCTTTAATTCATTGTTTGAAAATATCCATAATTCAATATCAACATTATTAGAATCTTTATATTTTTCTGCTAGATGATATAATTCATATAAATCAATATAATTAATATCGTTTATATCAATATTTCTTTTATTCTTTTTTACTTGTATTAATCTAACTTTTCCTTCTTTATTTATTGCAATTATATCTATAGCAGAATGTGAACCAGGGGTTCTCCATGCGTCATACCCTTCCTTTTCCAACATCTTTTTTACTTTTTGCTCATAATAATAACCAATTTTATAATTACTTCCCATTTCAAATATAAGAATTTAAACAATTAAAAACATTATTTTAAATATATTTTTATGGATATAAATGAATATTTTTCAGAAATTAAGAAAAAAACATTGGAGGCTTATGAGATTGCAAAAAAAGCAAGATCATTATCTTTAGATCCTGTTGATGATGTTGAAATACCAATTTCTGAAGATATGGCTGAAAGAGTAGTTAATTTATTATCAACGATTGATCCCATTATAAAAGAAATAAATTTACCGGAAAAAATTAGAGAAATAGAAAAAGCATATAAACCACTTTCATTTTCTACAATATTAAAAATATCTGAATATGTTGCAGAACAAATATATAATAAAACTAAAGATAAAATTAGAGCTATAGAGCTTGGATTAAGAGCAGGTTTTGCATATCATACTTTAGGTGTTGTAGCTGCCCCAACAGAAGGAATTGTAAAAGTAATGGCAAAGAAAAGAATGGATGGAAAAGAATATATTTCAGTATTCTATGCAGGACCTGTAAGATCAGCTGGTGGTACTCCTCAAGCATTTTCAGTTGTAATTGCTGATTTTTTAAGAAGAAAATTTGGATATGAAAAATATGATCCTACAGAAGATGAAATTCAAAGATATATAATTGAAATTTATGATTATAAGAGAGTAGCTCATTTACAGTATACTCCAAAGAATGAAGAAATAACTTTTACAATTAAAAATTTACCAATTGAGATAAATGGGGAGCCTACAGAAAAAATAGAAGTTTCTGCATATAAAGATTTACCAAGGGTTGAAACAAATTATATAAGAGGGGGAGCAGTTCTTGTACTTGCTGAGGGTATATGTCAAAAGGCTAAAAAAATATGGAAAGAATTATCAAAGATTGCAAAAGATTTTAATTTAGAAGATTGGTCCTGGTTAGATGAATTAAAAAAATTACAAGAAAAATTACATGGAGCATCTTCAGATTCTTCCGATATAATAAAACCGAATGCAAAATATTTAGAACAATTAACTGCTGGGAGACCAATATTTTCTTTACCATCTGCAAAGGGAGGATTTAGATTAAGAATGGGAAAATCAAGGACAAATGGACATGAAGCTTCTTCTATACATCCAGCCGCTGCAATTTTAACATACAATTTTTTAGCATGGGGGACTCAACTTGTTGTAGAGAGACCTGGAAAAGCTTCTGCAGTTACATTTTCAGATACAATTGAACCTCCAGTAGTAAAATTAAAAGATGGTTCTGTAATAAAGGTAAAAGATGAAAAGAAGGCAAAGGAATTAATTGAGAAGAATTTAATAGAAAAAATACTATTTTTAGGTGATATTTTATTTACATATGGTGATTTTTTAGATAACGGACATCCTTTAGTTCCATTAGGATATTGTGAAGAATGGTGGATATTGGAATTTGAAAAAAATGCAAAAGAAAAAGTAAATGGATTTGAAGTTGTTTTTGATATGTTTAAACCAAGAAAATTATTTGAAATAAAAAATTTAGAAAAATTATCGGAGTATTTAGATATTGATAAAAATACTTTAGAAAATTATATTAGAGATCCACTAAAAAATAAACCAGATTTTATCAATGCATTAAAGATATCTATATTATTAAATGTTCCATTACATCCTGAATATATATATTTCTGGAAGGATATAAGTTCACAAGACTTTATATACTTATTAAATTATTTAAAAGAAAAGGCAAAAGTTTCATATAAAGAAATTAAAATAAATGGTGATAATTATAAAATTGCTGATAAAATAGAATTTGAATATGATGATAGAATAAAGAATATATTAGAAGAAATATTAATTGAGCATAAATTGGAAAATAATAAGATTATAATTGAATATCCAAATTCAGCAGCATTATATATACAATTAGGATATTTTGAAAAAGTTCCTGAAATAAATAATGAAAAAAATGGATATGAATTAATTAATAAAGTATCAAAAGTTATTATTAGAGATAAGGTTGGTACATATATTGGAGTTAGAATGGGAAGACCTGAAAAAGCAAAGATTAGAGAATTAAAAGGCTCAATAATGGTACTATTTCCTGTAGGAGAAGAAGGAGGAAGGATGAGAAATCTTTTAGAATCAATGAAATATCAGAAAATTGTTTCAGATTTAAAAACATATTATTGTCCAAATTGTAAAATATATGTTCCATATAAAAAATGTATATTCTGTAATTCAGAAACAAAATTATTAAAGACAGAAGATGGAAAAGAGCATAAAAAATATGCAATACAGATATCAAAATATATAGAAGCAGCATTAAAAAATCTTGGATTAGATCCATCCCAATTGCCAAAAATAGTAAAAGGACCCGAGGGTTTAAGTTCAAGAAATAAACAACCAGAGAGATTGGAAAAGGGAATATTAAGGGCAAAATATGGTATATTTGTATTTAGGGATGGAACAGTAAGATTTGATGCTATAGAAGTACCAATTACATATTTTAAACCAAAAGATTTAGTATATACCCCAATAGAAAAATTGAAAGAATTAGGATATACTCATGATATTTATGGAAATCCATTAGAAAGCGAAGACCAAATATTAGAATTAAAACCCCAAGATATTATATTACCGACAATTGGTCCATTAAAAAAGGGAGGTAAATTAAAGAAGGATGGATTTTTAATTTCTTTAATAAATACTGCTAAATTTATTGATGAAGAATTGGAAAGATTATATAAAATGGATAAATATTATAATATAAAAAGACCAGAAGATTTGTTAGGTCATTTATTAATTGTTTTAGCTCCCCATACTTCTGCAGGTACTGTTGGAAGAATAATTGGATTCTCAAGAACTCAAGCATTACTTATGCATCCAATGATGCATGCTGCAATTAGAAGAAATTGTGATGGAGATGAAGGAACAGTACTATTATTATTAGATGCTCTATTAAACTTTTCCAGAGAATATTTACCAGATAAAAGAGGAGGAACTATGGATGCCCCATTAACAATTACAATAAAAGTTAAGGGAATGGAAATAGATGATGAGATACAAAAGTTTGATACTGTTTGGAATTATCCACTAGAATTATATGAAGCATCATTACAATATAAACCTCCAGAATCAGTAAAAATACAAATATTTAAAGAAAGAATTGATACACCAGCAGAATATATAAATTGGGGATTTATGCATGATATAAATTCTATTAGTGAAAATGGAAATAAGGTTTCTGCATATAAATCTTTGGGAGAAATGTTGGAAAAATTGAATTTTGAATTAAAATTGGCAAAATTATTAAGATCTGTAGATCCAAGTACTGTTGCAAGCCTGGTAATAAATTTACATTTTGCAAGAGATATTAAAGGTAATTTGAGAAAGTTTTCAGAACAAGAATTTAGATGTATAAAATGTAATAAGAGATTTAGAAGGCCTCCACTATGTGGGAAATGTGACAGATGTGGTGGAAAAATTGTGATGACAGTTCATTATGGTAGTGTTGTAAAATATTTAGAGCCAAGTTTATGGTTAGCTGAAAAATTGAAATTGGATGAATATACAAGTTCTAGTTTAAAAGCATTAAAAATGAAAATAGATCAAACGTTTGGAAACCAATCTAAGGAAAAGCAAATTAAAGATTTCTTTAATTTATAAAATGTTTATATTATCTGGACTGGGACAAAATAAAGATGAAATACCTTATGGATTAATAGAAGAAATAAAAAGTGCAGATTTAATATTTCTAGAATATTATACAAATTTTATTGATGAAGAAACAAAAGAATTTTTATTAAATATAAGAAAGGATATAAATATTGTTGATAGAAATTTTGTAGAATTAGAATTAGAAAAAATAATATTAAATAATAGAGATAAGAAAATAATATTAATAACATCAGGAAATCCTCTATTTGCTACTACCCATATGTATTTTATTGAACTTTGTAAGAAGAATAATATAGAATTTAAAATAATAAATTCTCCATCAATATTTGATGAAATAGGAAAAATAGGGTTGTTTTTATATAAGTTTGGAAGAACAGTTTCGATATCATTTCATGAATCTACAGAATTTTATGATTATATTATAAGAAATTATAAAAATAATTTACATACTTTGGTATTATTAGATTTAGATCCAATAAATAATAAGTATTTAGATCATAAAGAAGCAATAAAAAGATTATTAGAAATAGATAATAAAAGAGAAAAAATTTTTAATGAAAATTTTAAGTTAATTGTATGTTCCAATCTAAATAGAAAAAATGAGAAAATATATTATAAAGAAATAAAGGAATTGTTAAATATAAATTTAGATCCTCCCATATGTATTATAATACCGTCAAATTTAAATAAAATAGAGTTGGAATTTTTATTATGTATGATATCCTGATAGAAAAGATAAGGTATAATTATTTTATATTGTTCTTTCTAAGTATATTAATAATAGTATTTTCTACATTATTGTCATTAAAATCTGGACCATATGGTGGAATATTAGTAATTGCAATATCTTTAGTTCCTTTTGTTCAAATATACAATAAATTAATAGAAAAAGATGAAAGAATATCTGAAAAGATAAGATCAAATAGAAACATATTTTTTAGATATAAAGAATATTTTATAATATCTTTTGTAATATTTTTTGCATCAATAATTGGATTCTATATAGGTTATTTAATAAATTATAATTTATTTTATCCACAAATACAGGCAATAGAAGATATAAGAGAACACGTTATTGCTCTAAGTTATGGACATGCAATAGATACAAATAGTTTCTTTACATACATATTATTTAATAACATGACTGTATTATTATTATTTTTTGCATTTTCAATAATATTTGGTGCTGGATCTATATATTTATTATTATGGAATGCATCAATTATTGGAGTATTCTTGGGTTTGAGAGCATCAGAATATATTTCAAACAATATTATATACAAATTTATTTTAATCCCAACTATAAGTTTATTAGAAATATTACCACATGGAATATTAGAATTTTTAGGATATTTCCTAGCAGCGTTGTCTGGTAATATTTTATCAATAGCATTTATAAAAAACCTTGATAGAAAAACTTTGGAAATTATACTTTCAGATTCTTTAGCATTATTTGTTTTATCTATATTATTTATATTTATAGCAGCATTAATAGAAGCTTATATTATTTAAATGAAAATATTTTTTATGTATGAATCATTTGATTATATAAAAGAGGGAATAATATATGGGAAAATAAAGAATATAATGAAGGATAAAGTAATAATAGAAATAAATGGTAAAGATTATTCATTTGATAAATCTATAGATATAAATAATTTAAATTCTGGAGATTATGTAAGATTTTACATAAAAAATAATAATATAATTTATATTGAAAAAATAAGTCAAAATTTATATGAAAATATTAAGAAAATTTTAGAAAGTTTAAACGAATAACTCTTTCTTATTTTTTATTAAGAATATTAGCCAAAAAATAATTAAAAATAATGTTGTAAATATTTCCCATAAAAAATTGTGTAAAAAATAAGGATTAATATTAAATATGTAATAAAAATAAAAGACAGACCATAATCTAAATATATTTAATATAAATAATATTGGAGAAAAAATAATGAAATAATATATTTTTTTCTTTATATTTAATATAGGTGTAGAAAATATTAGAGCAAATATACCAAATATTGATTTAAAGCCAGTACATTCCTGATCAATTATAAAACTTATATTTTTTATATATATAACATTATTTACCAATGTGAAATTTAAATGAGAATAATATAATATTTTTGATATAAATTCAGAATAAATTATCAAAAAATTATATGGTAAAATAATATAATAATAGCTAAATAAAAATAATGGTATTGAATATATTAACATATTTGCAAAAAATATAGATAAAATTAATTCTTTTCTTAATATTTTATTCCTTTTTGCATAATCTATTAATTTACTATAATATTTTTTTATTATATATTCAAACATTTTTTACTTTTGCAGCAACTCCTATTTTAAAATCCTTGATTTCTTTTCCAGACAATAAACTTTCCCCTATTGCTAGTAGATTATCATTTTTATCTACTATTAATATAATATCCCTTGGCAATATATTTTCATCTAAATTATCAACAAATTTATTAAATACAGATTTTCCCTCTCTTATAAATTTTTCTGCTTCATCTTTTACAACAATCCTATACTTTGGAAATTTTAATAATTCTTTTACTATTAACCCTCCATAAAATGTTAATATAATAAATCCTGTTGTTGGTTCTATTGTTCCAAATAATTTATTATCTATATATATTCTTCTTATTCTTCCAGTTTTTTTGCTTTTTTCAATTTTTATTTTTTCTTTATACTTTTCAATTATTTTATCTCCAATATTATCTCCAAACTGATAATTTAATATTCCCTTAACTATTGATAATTCCATAATAATATAATATAAATTTCTCAGCCATTTCTTCAGCAATTATACTATTATTATTATATATAATAACTGTATTGTTTTGATTATTAAATATTATTCCATAAGAATTGTTTGTTGGTAATAAATATATTAATAATGTTTCATTTCTTGGTAGAATATATGTCAAATTTTCATTACTATTATATGTAGTATATAAAAAAACATAATTATTGTTTATACTATTATTTTCTAGAAAATATTTGCATCCAGGACTATTATAGTAGAAAGAACATGCATATATTAAATTTTTATTATATTTTAATAAATATACCAATATATAGAGGATTTCTGCATTATAATATCCACTTAATGTTGGATCAAAAATAAATAGTTGATATTTATAGTTATTTAATGAATTATATAAACTTGTATTTGAATATATTGGTATAAATTCTAATTGTGTAATATTATATGGTCCGATAATTGTTATATTATTTGGATTTGTATATACATATGTCTTATTGTTGTTAATATTATTTGTATAATTTATTATTTTAGATTTGATAGTTATTATTAATACTAAAATTATAAAGGCTATGACCAAAATTAATAAATTAATAACTTTTTCTCTTTTCATATATTAATCTTTTGATAAATATATATAAATTTTCCAATTCTAAAAAATATTAATGAATACTAATGATGTGGATGAGAAATTATTGGAAGTTCTTAAACAGAATGCTTATGGATTAACTATATCCGAACTATCAAAGATCTTAAATATTAATAGAATTACATTATCTAAACATCTTGAAATATTAAAGGAGAGAGGATATTTAAATTATAGGGTTGTTGGAAAAGCAAAAATATGGTATATAAATGAAGATGTAAACTTTTTGGAGATGATTCATGGAAATACACCAATAATAAGATTAATTAGAAAGGATAAAAATGAATTTTATAGTATTTCTGATATAAAATTCTTAATAATTCCATCAGAAATATTTCAGGTTTTATATTTACAGGCCTTAGAAATAAATAATTTAAATTTCATTAGAGATTCTGGAAAAAGATTTGGTATTATAATTTCTACTACATATAAGATGTATTCGGGAATAGAGAGAGTTTTAAATGAAGATTATCTAAAGGAAATAATTAAGTTGACTGAGAAATTTGGTTTTGGAAAAATAGAAGATATATTTATTGATATTAAAGCATTGGATTTCTTAATTACATTAAGTTCATCTATAGAATCACTAGTATTAAAAGATATAGAAGATATATTAAAGGAAAAAAATGTAGAAATAAAAGAATATTTTATGGAAGGATATTTTGAGGGATTATTAAGTACTCTTTTTGGAATACCAATGATGGCAATAAATAAATCTACATTATATAAAGATACAAAAACAGAATTTGTAATAAGAAAGAAATGATTATTTGTATAACAGGGGTACCTGGTGTTGGAAAAAGTACAATAGCAAAGAGATTGGCAAAAGAAATAAATGCTGTTTTAATTGATATATATGATTTTGCAATTAAAAATAATTTATATGAAGAATATGATGAAGCTGAACAAACATATATAGTAGATGAAGATAAGTTGTTTCAAGAAATTGATAATTATATAAGAAATTTAAATAGTAAATATATTATTATAGAAGGAAATTTTGCACATCTATATGATAAAGGGGATTTATATATTGTTATAAAAACAGACCCAAATATACTATATGAAAGATTATCAAAAGAAAGAAATTATTCATACAATAAGATTTTTACAAATATATGGGCGATGAACCTTGAAGTTATAGAAGATGAATTAGAGGAAATGAAAAAAGAATATTATGTTTTTTATAACAATAAAGAAGATGATGTTAATAATATTATAAAAGAAATAAAAAGATTAATAGAAAATAAGGAAAAATCAAATTAATAAAAAATTTTCTGTCCAAAATTTATAAGTCTTATATATATAATATATATATGGCAGAAGATAAAAAAGGATTATATCCTGTTGTATTATCTCCAGAAAAATATGCGAGAACAATTGGTAGGGAAGCAATGAGATCAAACATCATGGCGGCTGTATTGGTATCAGAAATATTAAAAACATCTTTGGGTCCAAGAGGAATGGATAAAATGTTAGTAGATGAATTGGGAGATATAACTGTTACAAACGATGGTGCAACAATATTGGATCAAATGCATGTTGAACATCCAGCTGCTAAATTAATAATAGAAATAGCAAAAACACAAGATAAAGAAGTTGGTGATGGTACTAAAAGATCTACAGTTTTGGCAGGTGAATTATTGAAGAGAGCAGATGAATTATTAGATAAAAATATACATCCAACAGTTATTATAGAAGGTTATAATAAGGCAGCAGTTATTGCTGAAGAATTAGTAAATAAATTGGCTCAAAATGTATCAATGAATGATGAAGAAACATTAATAAAGGTTGCAAAGTCTGCATTATCATCAAAAATAGCATCAATCTATTCAGATAGATTAGCAAAAATAATTGTTGATGCTGTTAGGAAAGTAACTGACGTTGTAGAATTATCAAATGGAGAAAAGAAAATAATTGTAGATCTTGATTCATTAAAGATTGAAAAGAAAATTGGAGGTGGTGTAGAAGAAACATCATTAATAGATGGAATAGTAATAGATAAAGAAAAAATACATGGAGAAATGCCAAAGGTCGTTTCAAAAGCAAAGATAGCATTAATAGGTGATGCTATTGAAATTAAAGAAACAGAAACAGATGCTAGGATAAATATATCCTCCCCAGATCAATTAGAACAATTCTTGAATAAGGAAAGGGAGATGTTAAAGAAAATGGTAGAAAAGATAAGAGAAGTAGGAGCAAATGTTGTATTTGTACAAAAGGGAGTTGATGACTTAGCAGCTTATTATTTGGCAAAATATGGAATATTGGCAGTAAGAAGAGTTAAGAAATCAGATATGGAAAAAATAGCGAAAGCAACTGGTGGAAAAATTATAAATTCAATTGATGAATTATCAGAAAATGATTTGGGATATGCGGAATTGGTTGAAGAGAGAAAAGTTGCAGATGAAAATATGATATTTATAACTGGATGTAAAAATCCGAAGGCTGTTACAATATTAATAAGAGCAGGATCTGAGCATGTTGCAGATGAGATTGAAAGATCTATAAATGATGCAATTAAAGATGTTGCAACAGTAATTAAATATGGAAAAGTAATTGCTGGAGGTGGTGCATTGGAAATGGAATTAGCAGAAGGAATAAGGAAAGAAGCTAAAAAGGAATCATCAAAAGTACAAATGGCAATGTTGGCATTTGCAGATGCATTAGAAGCAATACCAGCAGCATTAGCAGAAAATGCTGGTATGGATACTATAGAAGCAATGACACAATTAAGAGCATTGCATGAACAAGGTAAAAAATGGGCTGGAATTGATGCGATTGAAGGTAAAGTTAGAGATATGTGGGATAAAAATGTAATAGAACCAGCAAATATAACTATACAAGCTATAAAGTCTGCAGTAGAAGCTGCTATAATGATATTGAAGATAGATGATGTCATTGCTGCAGTAGGAAAATCAACAGAAGGAGAAAAATCATCAAATAAATCGGGAGAAGAGGGAGAAATTGAAGAATAGTTTTTAAAAGATTTATAAATATCAAAATTTTTTATTTTTTTATGCCATCGTCAGAGTATGAACTTATGCCAACAGATCCTGTTGAAAAATTGGTTGAAGAGATAGAAAATTTAAAGGACGATTTAGCTAAATTAAAAAGTGAATTAAAGAATAATATTGAAGAAATAAAAAGACAGGTTTCAACCCCATCTGAAACAAATCCAATAATTAAAAAAGAGGCTCAACCTCAAATGTATTATGCACAATCAAATATAGATACCTCATTTTATAAGGAAATTGTAAATTCGTTGATAAAAAGTAATATAGACTTACAAGCAAAAATATCTGAATTGGTTGTTGTTACAAATAATTTATATAAAGAAATAAAGAATTTATTTGATATATTTAAAGAAGCTGCTTTATTAAGGCCAAAAGAAAAAGAAACAAATGAAAACAATATAGAACTATTAAAGAGAATAGAAAACTTAGAAAAAGCTAATCTAAAAGTGGCAGAATTATTAGATAATCTTAAGAAACAAATAGATAGTATAAAAGGTAATCAAAGTACAAGTTATATAAATTCATCAATACAAAGTTATAACAAAAGGATATAAAAATTAATAAAGTTTTTTAATATCTTTATAAAATGAAATTACAATCTCAGCTTATTGGTTATTTATTATTGGGACTAATTGTAGTTGGTTTGTCAATAGGAGTATATGAATGGGGTATACCACTAATACAAAAATCTCAAATTAGATCTACAGTAAATGATATACAAAATCAATTAACTTCTTTGGCAGAGGCTATACCATCTATTGCCCAAAGCAGAGGATCTCAAACAGTTACATTAAATTTACCCAAAGGTTCTTTGAATATATATAATAATTTAATTCAATATTCATTTCAGTCGCCTGTAATTTACTATAATCCATCTATTTCTGTAGTTCCAATAAATTATAATATATATATCCCATGTGATGTTAATAATTCTATTTCAATACCTTCATCTGGTTATAATTCTATTCAATTATGCGGAATTCCTAATCTTATAGTTAAAGTAAATTCCTCTAATATAATAATACAAGATGTAAATAATAATACTCTAATATTGCCCTTAGTAAATATTAATAATGTTATAACACAATATTTTGATTTTAATATAAAAGTTCAGAATAATAGTGTGTTATTTATTCCTCAATATAATACAGGAATAGCTGGAGTATCATATTATCCAGAATGTTTGCTTTCAGCAACCCAATTGAGTGGAATTATACAATATCAGATAGCATGTAGACCAATGTATAATCCTCAAAATGGACAATGTGAATGGATAATAATAGAACCAACAGGAGAAACATCAACTACAACAAATGGAAATTCTATTAATGTAAACTTACAATATAATGGATTAAGTATTGTTAATAATCCAAATTCTACTGTTTGTAATCAATTAGTATACTATTATGTACAAGCTTCTATTGTATAATGCCAGTAAATGCAATAGAAATTGTATTAATAACTTTAATATTATTTTTTATTTCTCAATCAATGATTTTATATTTCAATCAAATAACAAATCCATCAAATTATAATAAAATAGTTTTAAATTATATAAAATCAAATGTTGAGTTTTGTATATACTATTCTTATCTATATAATGCAAATCTTTTTTGTCAACCTTCACAAAATTATAAATTTTCAATAAGTGCGGTTAATAATAGAGTATATATATCTTATAATGGAAATTTTTTGTCTATAAATTTAAATAATAATTCTTATTTTCATCCTATTTATGGCCAGGGTTTTAACTCTTTCTTTTTACAATATAATAATTATTCTTCAAATTCTATTTTGTATCTAAGTTAAATTTATATTTTCCCAAGTTTTCATTAAATATATGAACAACATTTATGATTTTATTGATGATGTTATAGATGTAGTAAGAAAAAAGATTGAAATAAAAAGAAAATTAAATGAAAGAAATGATAAAATAAATATTATAGAGAGTACACCTAAGGAATATCAACCAATTTATATAACATTAGCTAATAATAAATATGAAAAAAGAAAGAAGAAAAAAAGAAACAAAAAAGTTTATAATATAAGTTTGGTTAATATACCTTCAGAAAATAAAAAAATTACTGAAAGAGACAAACTTAGATTTTTTATAGAATTATATGGAAAAAATGAAAATATAAATCAATTTAGATATCCACTAACAAAAATGAATATTCTTGGTAGAGAATATATATTTGCATATGCTGATATATCATGGGATAATGAATATGGGGAACTTATATATCATGTAATAGAACCGAATATAGATGAGAATGATAAGAAAATTATAAATTCAATAATTGATGATTTAGCTAGAACATCCGAACTTCCTTTAGGAATGGAAAAAAATGAGGAATATATGAGAAATTATATAATAAGGCAATCTTTAAATATAATAAAAGAAAAGGGATATCGGATAGATCCAAATAAATTACCATATATATTATATTACATAATAAGGGATACAATTGGTTATGGAATAATAGATCCATTAATGAGAGACCCATTAATAGAAGATATATCATGTACAGGTATAAATTACCCAATATATATATTCCATAGAAATCCATTAATAGGTGAAATAAAAACAAATTTACAATTTAATTCTGATGAGGAATTAGATAATTTTGTAATAAAGTTATCTGTAAGAACTGGAAGGATTGTTTCTGTTGCAAATCCTTTATTAGATGCTGCCTTACCTGATGGAGCAAGAATTCAAATAACTTTTGGAAAAGATATTTCTAGGAGAGGTTCTTCATTTACAATTAGAAAATTTACAGAAGATCCATTCACACCAATCGATCTATTATTATATGGAACTGTTGACTTTAATATGTTAGCATATTTATGGACATTAGTAGAAGAGGGAAGGTCATTATTAATATCTGGAGGAACTGCTACAGGTAAAACATCATTCTTAAATGCAATATCTTTATTTATTAAACCAGAAAAAAAGATAATATCAATAGAAGATACTGCAGAATTAAAGTTACCACATCCAAACTGGTTATCGGAAGTTGCGAGACCGGGATATGGTCCAAATAGGTACGGTGAAGTTACTATGTTTGATCTATTAAAAGCTGCTTTGAGACAAAGACCAGATTATATAATTGTAGGTGAGGTAAGAGGTGAGGAAGCTTATATATTATTCCAGGCAATGGCAACAGGTCATGCTGGTTTGGGTACTATACATGCAGAAAGTTTTGAAGCATTAATGGATAGATTATTATCTCCTCCAATTAATTTACCTCCATCTTTATTAGAAGTATTGGATGGAGTTGTATTTCTTAAGAGATTGAGATATCAGGGAAAATATGTAAGAAGGGTAGATAAAATATATGAAATAATCGGATATAATAAAGAAAAGAAGGATGTTGATAGGATAATTTCATTTAAATGGAATCCTAAAGATGATTCATATATACCAAGTGAAAGTTATGTATTAAATAAAATTGCTGAAATTAGAAATTGGAATAAAAATGATATAGAAACTAACTTTAAATTTAAAATAAGAGTATTAGAATATATGCTAGAAAATAACATAAGAAATTATAGAAAGATTGCAGAAATTATGAATATGTATTATAATAATCCAGATAAGTTAATGAGTTTAGTAGGATTTTAATTCAATAATTTCAATGGGTCTTTTATTATAAAATTTTATTGTATATGTTTTATTATATTCTAATTGAATATTCTTTTCTAAATATAGTACATTAAAATTATCTGTTAATACTATATAATTATTCTCTTTTTCTTTTAGTAATCTTATATATCTATATGATATGTAATTTTGGTTTAGATTTATTTCTTCATTTATCTTTTCTATTAAGTCTATATTATTTATGAATATTGATAGAACAAAATTATTTAGTACAATACCATTTTTTACTTTTATATTATTATTTTCCTTTAATAAATTCTCTTTTCTTTTCCATTTATAATCTTTAATTATTAACTTAATTAATCCAGTTTCATCTCCAGCTTCTAGAATTATTAAATTATCCTTTTTTATTAATATTTTATTTATCTTTAATTTTATTTCTCTTACTTTTAATCCTGGATATAGATTTTTTACTTTTATATTGTATAAATCTTCTAATGTTAATCCCCTTTCTTTTAATATCAATAAAATAGCTGTTTCTTCATCAATTAAATTTTTATATTGTTTTATTTTTTCATTTATTAATTCTTGTAATTTTGTTTTTGATATACCTAAAATTGATGAAACATAATTTTTATCTATCATAAATAATATTTAGTAATAAAAAATAAATCTTTATTGAAGTTGGCAACCGTATATTGTGACAGTGTTACTATTACCGCTACTGCTAGGGACAGAAACCTGGAAATTCGTGTTTGGACCAAGTCCACATTCAACTTCAGAACCATTATACAAAGTAAATGAATATTGGAAATAAACGCTGCAGTTAGAAGATGCATATTGAGAAGTTGCTAACAATTGTAATTGAGTGTTTGGATCTGTAGAAGTTCCCATTTGGGTTTGTATTTGCGATGCATATTCTGCACATAGTGCACTAGTTGTTTGATTAGAAGAAGTTACTTGACTAGTCTGTCCAATAAATTTTCCAATTCCACCAGTGAATACTAATATCAGAAATACTAGTACGACTATTGCAATAATTGCCAAAACTATAGTATTTAAAGGTAAACCTTGAGTTCTTTTTACCATTTTAAATATAAAGTTTTTTGTATATATAAGCTTTTCTATATATTTATATAATTGTTATGAAGATTTCTTTCGTACTATTAAGGGTAAATATACATGAATGGGATGATAAAAATAGAATATTAAATGCAATTGATTTATTATTAAAAGATATTGATAGAAAAAAGATAAAAATAAATAATTATAAAGATAAAGGGTTAATAAGTAATATAATTGAAGTATATGAAATAAAGATTAATAATAAAAATAGTATAGATATATTTTTTAGAAATTTAATTTCTTTAGGATTAAATTTTGAAAATATAAAAAGTAATTGCAACTTTGACGAGAATTATAATATTTATTTAAGAATTGATAAAGATGAATTAACATTAAATAAAATTATTAAATTGCATTATACAGAAGATTCTTTTTTATTAAAAATAAGTTTTGATCATTATAAAAAGGATAAGGAAATAGTTTTAAATTATTTGAAAGAATATCTGGAAAATATAAATAAAAAATTTTTATACAATAATATTTAATGAAATTTGTTCATGTTTCTGATACTCATCTAGGATGTCAAATTCCAGTAGAATATGGTGAGATTAGAAAATATGATTTTTTAAATTCATTTAAACAGGTTATAGAATTTGCAATTAGAGAAAAAGTAGATTTTATAATTCATTCTGGAGATTTTTTTGATGATTATTTTAGAATAGATTCAAAATATTTGTTAGAAATATTGGATATATTGTTTAAATTGAAGGATAATAAAATACCATTAATATTTATTAGGGGAAATCATGATACAAAGGGACTAAGACAAAATATTTTAGAAATATTAAAAAGATTGGATTTAGTATATGAGGCAAATATAAAAGAACCATTTATATATAAAGATATATATATTTATGGAATATCTGAGCCACCAAATTTATCATATGAACAATTAAGAGCATATTACAAAAAGAATCTATCTAATTTAAAATTTGAAAATAATGGTTATACAATATTTATGTTTCATGGTGCAATAAATATATTTCCAGAAAATATTTTAGAAGGTTATAGCAAAGAACCAAGGATTTTATCTCCAGAAGATTTTCCTAAAGCTAATTACTATGCATTTGGTCATTTTCATAAGAAACATTTAGAAAAGCATGACAATATAATATTCGCTTTACCAGGTTCTACCGAAAGGACTGAAATATCAAAAGATGAAGAAAATATAAAGAAAGGATTTTTTTATGTAAGAGATGATAATATAGAATTTAAAGAATTAAATGTTAGGCCAATATACATTTATGAAGATGTAATAAATAATGATTATGGATTAAATAAATTAAAGAATGATATTTATAATAAATCTAAGGAAACAATCATAAAAATTAAAGTTAGATATAAAAAAGATTATTATATTAATATAAAAAACCTATTAGAAAATTTAATGGAATCTGGATATTTAATCTTAGATGATTCTTATTCTTTAGATGAAGAAATAAAATTAAATAATGAAGTAATTACAATAGATAATATAATAGATAGTTCTTTTTTTGTAAATGATAAGCAAGAAGTAATAAAAATGTTTAATTATATAAAAGAATTATTTGAGGAGATGTATTCTGGCAGAAATTCTGATTTGGATAGAATAAGGGAAACTATATTTAAACAATTAATAAAATGAGGATTAATAGATTAAAATTAGAGAATTTTAAAATACATAAAAATTTAGAGATAAATTTTGACGAAAAAAATATAATAATAGGAGAAAATGGTGTTGGAAAAACTTCTATATTCCATGCAATATTATTTGGTTTATTTGGAAAAGATTCTTTATCAAGTATAAATATATCAAATGTATCATCTTTAATAAGAATTGGTTCATATAATTTAAATATAGAATTAGAAATATCTAATGGAAATACTTTATACAAAATAATAAGATCTTCAAATAATAACGGAGAATCTAAGGCAATATTATATGAAGGAAATAAAGTTATAGCTTCTGGACCAGATATTGTTAATAAAAAAATAAGAGAAATATTGAATATAAATAGAGTTGAGAAATTTACAGATGTATTATATATAAAACAGGGAGATTTGGGTAGATATATTAATTTATCTGGAAAAATTGAATTAACAAAGTTATTAGAGAAAATATTCGATATAGAATATTATTCTTTAATATTAAAAGTAGTTGAGGGATTAATAAAAGATTTAGAAAAGGAAAAAGAATATGAGGAAAAAGAAAGAAATTTATTATTAAAAGATATTGAATTATATAAGAATATTTTTGGTGATAAAGATATTGAAAAATTATTGGAAGAAATTAATAAGTATTTGGAATTAAAGAAAATAAGAGATAATTTATATAAAGATTATTTAGAGTTAAAAACATTGGAAGGTAGTATAGATTATAATTTATTAACTCAAGAAAATTATTTAAATCAAAAATTAAAAGAATATGAAGAAAAAGAAAGGGAATTATATGATAATATATTAAATCTTGAATCTGAAAGAAAAAATCTTAAATATGAAAATTATTCAAAAGATTTGTTAAATAGTTCTTTAGAATATTTAGAAAGTAGAAAAAAGGAATTGGAATATTTGGAAAATGTTGATGAAAAAGAATTAGAATATAAGTTGAAAGAATTAAGGGAAATATATTCAAATATAGAAAAATATATAGAATATAAAAATATAGAAAATGAAATAAAAAATATAGATAATAAAAAGAAAGAATTGGAAAATAATATTATAATTTTGGAAAATAAAATAAAGGAAGAAGAGGAATATTTAAATATATTAAATAGAGAAATATCAGAATGTCCTGTATGTAAAAGACCTCTAGATGAAGATTTACATAAAAAATTGTTAAATCAATATAGAGAAAGTTTAAATAAAGATAAAGAGAATTTAAATAAATTTAAAAATGAAAAAAACAATTTAGATAAATTATATCAAGAAATAGAAAATAAATATAAGTATTTTTTATATATTCAAGGAAAAATTAAAGATAGAATAAATTTATCTGATATTGAAAATGAAAAAATAAGGATTGAAAAGGAAATTAATGAAATAAATTATAAAATAAATCAAATAAATGAATATAAAATAATAAAAGATACAATAAATTATATAAAGAAAAATGAATTGGATAAGGTTATAGATAATTTAAGAAAGGAATATCAAAACATAAAAAATGAGATAAATAATATAAGATATTCTTTAATGAAAATAGAAAATATGAAAAAGAATTTGGAAAAAATAAAAGATATATATAAAAGAAATAATTTAAATTCTTTAAATAATTTTGAAGATAAATTGAATGAGCTTGATAAAGAAATAAAAAAATATGAAAATCTAAAACCAGAATTAATAAAAAATTATAAAGAAAAATTAAACATATATAATAATATAAATGAAAAATTAAAGAATATGGGCAAAAATATAAATGTTTTAAGATCTTTATACAATGTTTTACTAAAATATATAGAAGTTAATAGAGAAAAAATATCAAAAAACTTGGAAAATGCATTTAAATTCTATTTTAAGAAGTTATATAGATATCAAGATATTGTAGATGTTGGAATAGATATAAAAGAAAGTAAGGTAAAAGATGAAAAATTATTTTATATTTATGTAATTAAAAATATTGATGGAAAGAGTATTAAAAAATATATTGATGAAGCTGGATTAAGTGGAGGACAAATAAAAATATTAGATCTAGCATTAAGATTAGCAATTGCTTCAATATTAAATCTAAATGTTAATATATTGTTATTAGATGAGCCTACAGAATCTTTAGATGAAAATGTAAGATTATCTTTAGCTCAATTAATATCAAGTTTGGATAATTATCAAGTAATATTATGTACACACGATGACTTGTTTAAAGATAATGTTGAAGGAAAAATAATAGAAATTAAAAGGTAATTATTGCATATCCCTGATCTACTAACTTATTCATTTCTTCATATGAAAATATTTTATCTTTATATATTAATTTTTCTTCTGGTATATTAAATTTTACCATACATTTTTCACATGCATATATATTTATGTTTAAATTTTTCATATCTCCCAAATGTTTAGATATAATTAAATTAAATTCTTCATTTTCCTTATTTAAAGCTCTAATTCCTGCTAAAATAAAACAAATTTTTACATCTTCTGCTCCACTCATTTTTAATATCTTTGAAAATTCCAAAGCCATTTCCAAAGTATTTTTATCATCTTTTGTTAATAGTATTAAATATTTTGCCATAAAAATATAAAAAATATTGCTATTTATAAATGTTTAAACGTTTATTTCAAATTATTATTATGATATATAAAGTTAGAACATATATACCAGGATTTGATGAAATATTATACGGAGGAATACCAGAAAGAAATGTAGTATTATTAAGTGGAGGACCTGGTACAGGAAAATCTATTTTGGGTAAACAATTTTTATATAATGGATTAAAGAATAATGAAAATGGTGTATTTGTTGCATTAGAAGAACATCCAGTAACTGTAAGAAGGAGTTTTAAGAATTTTGGATGGGATATATCAAAATATGAGGAAGAAGGAAAAATAGCGATTGTAGATGCATTTACTGGTGGAACTGGTACTGCAGCTCAAAGAGAAAGATATTTAGTAAGAGATTTAGATAATATACATGAACTATTAGATGTTGTAAGACAGGCAATAAAAGATACAAATGCTAAAAGGGTTGTTATAGATTCAATTTCTACATTATATTTAACAAAACCAGCAATGGCTAGATCTATAGTAATGTCATTAAAAAGACTGATTGCAGGTTTAGGATGTACTGCAATATTTGTCTCGCAAATTTCTGTTGGTGAGAGAGGATTTGGTGGACCAGGGGTTGAACATGCAGTAGATGGAATTGTAAGGATGGATTTAGATGAAGTAGATGGAAAATTATATAGATCAATTATTATATGGAAGATGAGAGATACAAAACATAGTCTACTAAGACATCCGATGGAGATAAATGAAAATGGAATAAAAATTGAATGGGATAAATATATTAGGATAGGAATTAATAATGTAAAAATAGATAATGTACCTCAGGAAATGATTGAAGAAATAAATAAAGCTATGCAAGAAGTTGAGAAATATTCTGAATATAGGAAGAGTAATGTTCAAGAGTTTGAAGAAGAATAATTAAAGAGGTTAAATATCTTTTTTGATTTTTCATTTTATCAAGAAAGGATACTTATATATTATAAGAAAACATATCATATATGAAAGTCTATATATTTTAAAGAATTTATTAATAACATGATATATACTTTTTTTAATCTAATGTTAATAATAATTATTGGTATTTTTGCAGGTATTATAGGTTCTATAACAGGTCTTGGTGGTGGGACAATTATTTCTCCAATCTTAACAATATTCCTAGACTATCCATTATATTTAACAATTGGTATATCTTTATTATCTACTATTTCAACATCTTTATCTTCATCTTTAACATATATAAAGAAAAAAATTGCTAACGATAACATAGCAATTAGCTTATTAACTGCTACAACTTTTGGTGCTATATTTGGATTTCTTCTAAATAACTATCTATATACTCATAATCTATTCTTTATTGTTTATATAATATTTGGAGTTATATTATTATCATCTTCAATATTTTTGATAATAAAGAATTTAAGAAAAAAATATTATCCATCAAAACCAGATGAATCTACATATTTCTTTAATTTATTTGGAAAATATGAGGAAAATGGAAAAATAATATATTATGATGGAGTAAGATGGATTTATGGATGGATTGTTATGTTATTTGCAGGTTTTGTTTCTGGCTTATTGGGAATTGGTTCTGGAATATTAAAAGTTTTAGGAATGGATCTAATAATGAATTTACCAATAAAGGTAAGTACTACTACTAGTAATTTTATGATAGGCGTAACTGCTGATACATCTTCAATTTTATATTTCAAAGCAGGTTATATAGACTTTATTTTACTACCTTTCATTACTTTAGGAGTTTTAATTGGATCATGGATTGGAACTAAATTATTAATGAAATTAAAGGATAATACAGTAAGATTCATTTTTATAATATTTATATCATATTTGGGTGCAAGATTATTATTAGAAGGTTTAGATATTAATAATATACTTTATTCATTATTGGTTGCTTTTTTAGTCTCTTTAATTTCATTTATGCTATTAAAAAAGGTAAAATTTAAAGAAAAAGAAGAAGAAAAATTGAATTTTGAAAAATATATTAAAGAAGATGATATTTTTATTAACAAAATGCATAAATTTCAAAAAATTGCACTTATAGTATTATTTATTCTAAATATTTTAGCTATAATATATTATTTATTAACAGAAAATACCTTATTATCATATATTTATTATTTTATTTTGATTTCTGTACCATTTATAGAAGTTTTAATGGAACTAAAGAAATATCTTAATGAAAAGAATATACTATATATAGCATTATCAACAATCATAATAATTAATTTAACAGTAGGTATGCTTATTTTACCATTCTTAATTTTATAAATTCTTATTTTTAATAAAGAAAAGGATATTTTTTATAAAAAATCAAGTATATTTTTTTGATCTCCTTTTCTTATCTTTTTAATTGTTATCCAAGATTCTCTTACATAATCTTTTATTTTATCATAATCTTTTTTTAATACTTCTATTGTTCTTTCATCAGATGGGTATCCAGAACCTATATCTAAATTTAATTTCTCCTTAATTTTGTCAATTTCTCTATCCCTTATGACTTTTGCAATAATAGAAGCTGCAGATACTACTGGATATTTTTTGTCTGCCTTATTTTCTGCAATTATTTCTACATTTATTTTTAGATCATTTTTTATATATTCTATTACCTTTTTTGTATTAACCATTGGAGAATCAATTATTACTTTATCAGGTTTTATTTCTTCAATTATCTTTATCATATTTTCAAATTCTAAATAATTTAATTTATTTTTATATACATAATAATCTATTGTTTTTGGATCAATTATTATATATTTATATTTATCTGTTAATTTTATTATTTCATTGTATATATCTTCTCTTTGTTTTCTTGTTAATTCTTTAGAATCTCTAACACCTAAAGATTTTAATAATTCAATTTTTTCCTCTTCTATACAATAACCAGCAATTACCATTGGACCTATTACAGGTCCCCTTCCAGCTTCATCAATTCCCAATATTAATTTCATTGTGTACTAGATTTTTTCCATACTCTTGGGTATAAACCTCTCTTCATAATAACTCTATCAATATCAACTGCAATACCTTTTTCAGAATTTAAAATTTTTTCCGAATCCATTAATGCAGTTCCATATGCAACTATTTCTCCTTTTAATGTAAATATTGTTACTAAATCACCTTCCTTTATATTTGAATATAGTTTTGATATTCCTTTTACTGTCAAATTTGCTCCATGTGCAATTGCATCTACTGCAGTATCTAATATCCAAATTTTCTTTGTATGTTCTGCTGCAACTTCTGCTGGTAGAAAAACCCTTCTTATATATTTTTCATTATTTTCATTTCTCCAAAACCATATAGAATCAACTATATCTTGCAAAGTAGATAAAGGATATTTTTCAGAATCTTCCTTTAGTTCTCCAACTCTAATTCTTCTTAATTGTTGCATATGAGCTTTTGTTCCTAGAGCTTTTCCTATATCATCTATTAATTTTCTTATATATACACCAGCTTCTGTTGCGATTTGTAATAACCAATCTCTACCATCAACTTCCAATACTTTTATACAATAAACATTTTTCTCTCTGGGAACTTTTTTTACTGCAGATTTTAATGGAGGTTTTTGAATAATTTTTCCTTGAAATTTATTTAATACTTCATATACTTTGTTTTCATCAATATCTTTATGTATATGCATCCATGCTATATATTCTTTTCCAGCAGTTAATAATAATTTTAATACTTTTGTTCCTCTTCCAATTCCTATTGGTAATACTCCAGTCACTTTTGGATCTAATGTACCTGCATGTCCCGCTTTCTTATTTAAAATATTTTTTATCCATCCAGAGACTTGGTGAGATGTAGGCCCCTTTGGTTTATCTAAATTAATAATTGAGAAATCTAATAATTCATTTATTGGCCTTTTCCATGGATCGTAACCATATTTTTCATTTGTTTCTTCCTCTTTTTTAATAAGGATCTCATATTTTTCATTTTCATATGGTAATTTACAATATTCTACCATAAAATTTTGATAATAAAAATCCATATATATACAACTTTGGAATTTTTAAATATTTATTAATAAATTTTTCTATTTATTACTAATATGTTGTTATATTATTTTATGATATGAGTACTTTTTAGTTAGTATATTTATAAATAATTTAAAGTTATACGACTCAATTAATATTTTATAAATATTTTTCAAAAAATTTATATAAAGAATATATAAGATTTTTGTATTAGAAATATAATATACAACCTATTAGATACAAATTTTTTATTTATAAATTATCCAGAATAAAATTTTTCATATATTAGGACAACTTTTTTGTAATAACATAATTTAACGTCGTATAATTGTATAAAATTTTATTATATAATAGGTATGGCAATTTTTCTTTATAAGTTTTATGAAAAACCTTATAAATATCATATATAAATTTTTCTAATATATTATATAAGGAATAAAATACATATTTTTCAAATGTCTAAAGATTCAACAACAATATACATTGGAGATATTAAAGATGATTTGGAAGAATTAAAGAAAAAAGGTTATACTATAAAAGATATATTAAAGAAAGGTATAGAATATATAAAGATTCAAGAAAATCTTCCATATAATATTTCTGAATTGGGTCAGTCTATAAAGGAATTAAGAAGTCAGGTAGAAATGATAAAAGAATTTAATTTATCTATACTATTATTAAATAAAAGTATAAATAAGTTAAATAAAATTTTGAAAAAGAAGAAAGTAAAAAAGAAAAAGAAAGGACTATTGAGAAGGTTGATTAACTTCTTGTACGGTTGATTCCTTATTTTCTTCTATATTTATATTTTGGCCAAATAATTTTTCTTTATTTATATTTGAATAAGGATTATAACCTATTTTATCCTCTTCATCGACTTTAACCAAATAACCTGGAGAAGATATTACTTTATCCCCTATAACAATATGCCTATGTATAATTAATTGTCTTGCCTGTCTTATTGTTTTTGCTAAACCCTTTCTAAATACAATCGTTTGTAACCTTCTTTCTAATATTTCTTTTACTGTTATGTTTAGAGCCTCACTTATATCAGAATTTTTATTTAATAATCCCAATCTAACTAATCTATTCTTCAATTTTTCTTCCTCTTTTGATACATCTACTCCAGCAGCTTTTTTAGCATTTAAATATCTAACATAGAATCTTATTCTTCTAGCAATTGTAGAAGCTTTCCATATTTCTCTTTTATTTTTTAATCCATATTGTTTTAATAATTGTCTTTCTTCTTCTATTCTATCCTTCTGCCAAGGATGTCCAGGACCTTCCCAAGTTTTTCTATTTCTCCACATTTTACTCTTTATTTTCAGATTTTTGTTGGGCCCTTAATTCTTTACTCTTTATTACACCGACAGTAGAACCTTTTCTATGATGGGATCTTGTTTTTTGTCCTCTAACAGGTAATTTATACATATGTCTATTTCCTTTCCATGTATTTAATTCAATTTCTCTTTTTATATCCATTTTTACTTGAATTTCCCAATCTGGTCCTACTAAATGTTTATCTTGACCGTCTCTAGGATCTCTTCTTCTATTTAACATCCAAGAAGGTATACTGTAATTTTGTGGTCTTTTTAAACAATCTTCCAATTTTTCTAATTCTTCATCTGTTAGAGATCCTAAAGCTTGCCATTTATTTATCTTTAATACATTACATATAGCATTGGCAAATCTCCAGTTTACACCAGGTATTTTTCTTAATTCTATAATTATTGGTTTATGCCCATCTAACTCTACTCCTACAATACGTATAACATCCTTTAATGTACTTCCTTTAGGTATTATTAATTTAAGTGCACCAGGCATTAAAATATTTAGATAAAAAATGTTTAAAAGTATATTATAAATATACATCTATGAAAGTTGGATATGTTATAAAAGAAGCAACATCAGAATATTTTTATTTTGTTGTTGATCCAAGGGAAAGATATTCGGTAGGTATTGGAAGTATAGTTAAAGTAAAAATAGGAGATTTCTTTTATTTTGGAATAATTGAAGATTTAAAATCTGAAGCTATTGAAGAGGAAAGATTATTTGATTATGAAGCAATAGAATTATTATATGGACAAATAAAAAAATTGCAATATTTAATAATTGGAAAGGCAATATTTATTGGAGTAATAAAAAATGGAAAAATATTACAAGAAAAACCAAAAACACCACCAGTTCCTGGAGATGAAGTATTTTTACCTGAAGAAGAAGAAATAAGTAAAATATATTCATTTGAAGAAAAAGAATTATCAATACCATTAGGAAAAATAAATTTACAAAACAAAGAATTCATTGTAGATTTAAGTATAAAGAATTTAATTATAAGACATACTGGTATATTTGGAATAACAGGTTCTGGAAAAAGTACAACTGTTGCTCATATAATAAATGAATTGTCAAAGAAAAATATACCAATATTGTTATTTGATATTCATAGAGATTATATATTATCTTTTGAAAATTCTATAATAATAACATTTAGTAAAAGGGAAAAAGAATTTATTGAAAAATTAATAAGTGAAAGAAATAAGAAAAATGTAATAGTATATAATGCAAAACTATCATTAAAATATATAAAAGATTATATGGAAAGTTTCTTAGGAATATCTGGAAAACAGGCTCCTCATGTATATTCTTTATTATATAGAATTTTATCATTAGAAGAGGGAAAAGCACCAAAATTTATGGATAAATTATTGGAGATGGTAAATAAAAGAGATCCGCCTCAGGTATTTGAAAAATATAAAAATAGAGAGGATGTAATAAGATCTTTACAATCAAGATTGTTAAGAATAAAAGATTGGATGTTATTTCCAAAAAATATAGATGATATGGGTGAAAATGTAGATGAATTATTTAATAAATTATTAGAAGACATTAGAAACTTTAGTATTTCAGATTATAATATAGTTAAAGAAGAAAATGGGGAAGTATATTTAGAAGAATCTAATAAATTTATTCCAAGGGTAATTATATTTGATTTATATCCTTTATCAATAGAAGAACAGAGAATATTAATAGATATATTATTAGAAATTGCTTATGAAAAATATAAATCTTGGAAATTTAATAATAAAACAGATATTTTAGGAATTGTAATCGAAGAAGCACATAGATTTGCATCAAAGAATAGTGAAGTTTCTTCAAGAATATCTTTAATTGCAAGGGAGGGAAGAAAATTTGGTTTAGGATTAATTTTAGTATCTCAGGTACCTTCTAATATTATTGAAGATATTACATCTCAATTAAATACATTTATTTTATTAAAAATAATTAATCCAAAAGATTTGGAATTTATAAGAAAAACATGTCCATATTTATCTAGGGAATATTTTGAAGCATTAACAAAATTAGAAACTGGTTCATGTTTAGCAGTTGGATTAGCATTAAAAAATCCTGCAATATTAAAGGTAATAAAATCTGTAGAAGTTGGTGGAACAGAAGAAGATATAGACAATATAATAAGAGAGAGAATATTATATGGAAGTAAAACTAATTCTTAATGGAATAGGAAATAATTTTTTATTTTCTGAGCAAGATATATATAAATTTTTTGATTATTTAATTGATAAATATAAATTAGTAATAAATAATAAAAAAATAATAATATCTGAAGAGGAAAAGTTTTCTTCATTTTTATTTGATACAAATAAATTTACTATTGCATTAAATTATTGGGAAAGAATTGATTATTGCTTTATATATACTTCTTCAAATAATTTTGATCTATCAAATTTAGTTCATGATTTATTAGAATATTTAAAACCCAAATATTTTAAAATTGTATAAAGATCAAAATTATTTATATGCCGCGGTGCCCGAGTGGTCCAAGGGGTATGGCTTGAGACCATATCCCCGAAAGGGGGCGTGGGTTCAAATCCCACCCGCGGCGTTTATATAAATTTTTTATAAAAAATAATAATGGAATTTAATGAATATCAAGAAAAGGCAAAAGAAACTGCAATGTATCCAAATAAATTGGATGGTGGATTTTTCTATACTGCATTAGCATTGGCTGGAGAAGTTGGAGAATTGTTAAATAAAATAAAGAAAATTGCTAGAGATAATATTCAAATACAAAGAGAAGAAATTATATCTGAACTTGGAGATATTTTATGGTATCTTTCAGAAACTGCAAGAAACTTTAATATTTCTTTAGAAGAAGTTGCAGAATATAATTTGAAAAAGATTAGAAGTAGAAAAGAAAGGGGAACCTTACAAGGTAGTGGAGATAATAGATAAAAATAAAGGATTTTTTATCTGTTATCCTTTTAAATAATAAAGAGGTTTTTATAGTATGAATGATAATGTAGATTTATCTAAAGTTCTCCAAGAATTAAATTCGGATCTGAATTATGGTTTAACAAAAGAAGAAGTTGATAGAAGGTTAAAAGAGTATGGATATAATTTAGTAGAAGAAAAGAAAGAAAGTAATTTGATTAAATTTTTGAAAAAATTTATTTCATTTTCTTCAATAATGTTAGAAATTATTATAATACTATATTTCATATTTGGAAGATATATAGATGCATCTTTAGTCTTATCTTTATTATTTATTAATGTATTAATATCTTTTATACATGAAGAAAAAGCAAATAAAGCATTAGAATTATTAAAAGAAAAATTACAAATACAGGCAAGGGTATTAAGGGAGGGACAATGGAAATTAATAGAATCAAAATATCTGGTTCCTGGAGATATAATTAGATTAAGAGCTGGAGATATATCTCCTGCAGATTGTATAATTGTTAGTGATGATATATTGGATATAGATCAGTCAGTATTAACAGGAGAATCTTTAACAGTTGAAAAGAAAAAAGGACAGATTGTATATTCAGGATCAATTATAAGAAGAGGAGAAGCAAATTGTATTGTATATAAAACTGGAAGGAATACATACTTTGGAAGAACAGTAGAATTAGTATCTACAGCAAGACCAAAATTGCATATTGAAGAAATAACAAATAAAGTTATTTTTGCATTATTAATAATTGTATTAATATTTGGAGGATTAACATTACTATTTTCATTTTTATATGTTCATAATTTAGAATTTATACTTTCTACAGTATTGCCTTTAATTATATCTTTATTACTCTTTGCAATTCCAGTAGCATTACCTGCAATGATAACAGTTACATTAGCAGTTGGTTCTATGGAATTATCAAAAAAGGGAGCATTAATTACAAGATTGTCTGCAATAGAAGATGCTGCAACAATGACAACATTATGTTCAGATAAAACAGGTACTTTGACATATAATAAATTATCTATAACAGATATAAAAGAATTGGGTAATTATAAAAAGGAAGATGTAATATTATACGGAACATTAGCATCACAAGAATCAAATAATGATCCAATAGATATGGCATTTATTAATAAAGCGAAAGAAATTAATATAAATAAAGATGATTATAAAATATTGGAATTTAAACCATTTGATCCTTCTACTAGAAGAACAGAAGCAAAAGTATTATATAAAGATAAAGTATTTTATGTATCAAAAGGTGCAGTAAATATTATATTTAATGATTTATGTAAAATAAATATACCAGAAGAAGTATCAAAAATAGTTGAAAATTTTGCATCAAGGGGTTATAGAACTTTAGCAGTTGCAATAAATAATAATAATAGTTGGGAACCTGTTGGTCTTGTTGCATTATATGATGTTCCAAGAAAAGATACTCCAGAATTAATTAAAAAGTTAAAAGATCTTGGAATAAAAGTAAAAATGTTAACTGGAGATTCATTACCAATTGCAAAAGAAATTGGAAAAGAAATTGGATTAGATTATAATAAAGCAGTATCTGGAAATGAATTAAGGGAATTATTAAAGAGTAATCCAGATAAAGCAAGGAAATTAATTAATGAGTCTGAAATATTTGCGGAAATATATCCTGAGGATAAGTATTATATTGTAAAAAATTTACAAGAGGAAAAAGAAATTGTTGGGATGACTGGAGATGGCGTAAATGATTCTCCTTCATTAAAACAAGCTGAAGTTGGTATAGCAGTATATAATGCAACAGATGTTGCAAAATCTGCAGCTTCTGTTGTATTAACAGTAGAAGGTTTAAGAGGTATTGTAGATTTAGTTACAATTGGGAGGTCTGTATATCAAAGAGTTGTTACATGGATATTAACAAAAATAAATAAAACAATAGAAATTGCAGTATTTGTTTTATCAGTGTTTTTATTTACTACAATCTTTTACCATAATCCATTATATATTTTATCGTCTACAGATGTATTATTATTTTTCTTTATTATAGATTTTCAAACAATAGCATTATCTGTAGATAATGAAAGAGGATCTCAATATCCTGAAAAATGGAATATATTAAAATTGGTAAAATACGCAGGTACAATGGGTATATTTACATTTTCTGAAATGGCTTTGTTATTATATATTGCATTAAATATATTTAAGATAAATAATGTTCATCTTTTACATTCTTTCTTCTTTATAGCAATAACATATTTTGGTTTATTAATGCCATATGTATTTAGGGAAAAAGATAGATTTTATAAATCAAAGCCTAGTAAATCTTTCTTAATATCTACAATTGTAGGATTGGCAATTGCAAGTTTAATTTCATTATTTGGATTTGGAATAGTTGTTCCAATAAATCTTTACTATTATTTATTTATAGTATTGTATAGTTTATTCTTTATATTTTTAGTAAATGATAATATAAAGATATTATTAAAAAGATTTGGAATTGGAAGGGCTTAATATTTTTCATAACCTTTTACAATTGGATTTTCTATTGTATATTTTGTTAAAATACTTACTGCCTCACTTTCTGTTTTTTTCTTAACCATTGGGAATGGTATAATTTCTTTTATACTTTTTATTCCCAATAATAACATTATCACTCTATCTATACCAATTCCAATTCCTCCTGTTGGTGGCATTCCATACATTAATGCTTCTACAAAGTCTTGGTCATATAAATGAGCTTCTTCAAATCCTAATTCTCTCATTTTTGCCTGTTCTAATAATAATTTATTTTGTAATATTGGATCATTTAATTCAGAATATATATTTGTAACTTCTACTCCTAAGATATATCCTTCAGCTCTCTCAACTAAGGAAGGATCTTTTCTACTTAATTTACATAAAGGTGTACTCTCTTTTGGATGTTCTATAATATATGTTGGTTCAATTAATTTATCTTCAACCAATTCTTCAAATAATGCAGTAATTGCCAAACCTCTATTATATTCTTTTAATTCTAATTGAATATTATTCTGTTTCATTATTTCTATTATTTCATCATCTGATAATTTTGTTACATCTATATTTGCATATTCTTTTAATGCATCATACATTGTTAACCTTCTCCATGGAGGTTTTAATGATATCTTTCTACCATTATATTCAATATAATCTTTTCCAATAACATCTTTTGCAATTCCATATATTAAATTTTCCACTAATTCCATCATTTTATCTCTATTTGCATATACCTCATATGCTTCTAACATTGTAAATTCAGGATTGTGGGTTACATCTATTGATTCATTTCTAAAATCTGGCCCAATTTCAAATACCTTATTAAATCCACCAACAAGGTATCTTTTTAAATATAGTTCTGTAGCAATTCTCAAATACCAATTCTCTTTTAAATCATTTACATATGTAATAAATGGTTTTGCATTTGCTCCTCCATATATTGGTTGTAATACTGGGGTTTGTACCTCTATATATCCTAAATTTTCAAAATATTTTCTTACATAACTTATTGCTTTAAATCTTATTTCAAAATATCTTCTTACTTCATCATTCATCAATAAATCTAAATACCTTTTTCTATATCTTTCTTCTACATCGGTAAATCCATACCATTGATCTGGTAAAGAGATTAATGCTTTTGTTAATATAATCCAATCTTCAGCAAATACAGATAGTTCTCCAGCTTTTGTTCTACCTACTTTACCATATACACCAATTATATCCCCTCTTTGAATAAATTCATATGCATCTTCAAAATTTTTTGTTATATCTTTTTTAATAACAACCTGTATTCTATAACCTTCTTCTTTTATATCATAAAATACAATTCCACCATGTTTTCTAGTTGAATAAACTCTTCCAGCAATTTTTACATACTTATCCATAAATTTATCAGGATCATTTACTATTTCCTTTATATCATTTGTCTTATCAAATTCATATGGATATGGATTATATCCTTTTTCTTTCATTTTTTCTAATACTTTTAATCTATCTACAATATCTATCTCCAAACCAGTTTTTGATAGATCCTTATTCTCCATAGCATAATTAATTATAGAATTTAATTTATAGATATTAATAGAAAAATATTCCTTTATTAATAAAGGTTTTCTTTTAATTATACCCTCATTAAATTATTCCATAACTTATTCAAAGCTCTCATCTATAATACTATCTAAGTCATATCTATATTTATTAATTACTAAATAGTAGTAATAAATAGGCAAATTCATAATATCTTATTTTAAAATTCTCAAAAAGTATACTAATTCATGATAACAGAATATATCAATGTATTTATTACTATGTTTATTATATTGGGAACTATTCCAAACATATTTGTTTTTGAATCTATTTTCGATTCTCTAGGATTGGATTTAGATAAAAAAAGATATGCAATCAATAGATCTTTTTTAATTGCATATATATTATGGTTAATAATATTTTTATTTGGTAATTGGTTTTTAATAATTTTAGGAATAAATTTAATAGATTTTAGGATAGCTGGGGGAATATTTTTATTTTATATTGCATTTGAAATATTGGTAAAAGATATACCATCTCATGTAAATATAAAAGATAATAACGAATCTTTAGAGGATATTATTGCAACTCCATTGGCAATTCCGTTGATTACAGGTCCGGGTGTTATTACAACAACATTAATATATACATCTGAAAATCTTAATTTAATATATTTATTTTTAGCAATGTCTTTAGCATTTTTAATATCTTATATAATTATTTATAATAGTACTTTAATATTGGAAAAAGCTGGAAAGAAAAATTTAATTATTTTAAATAAATTGGGAGGTTTAATATTATTGGCAATAGCAATAGATATAATTATATCCGCGATAAAAATGTTATAGAAAATATTTTTTAAATAATATGGACTATTTATAAGTTTCATAAATTATTTTTGAGCATAATATATAACTTTTCTATATTTTCAAAATCATATCTCATTATATCTTGTAGTTACTATAATAAGATAACTATAATTAAAAATTTTATATAGAATATAAACACATTTTTCATATATGTTTTCTATATAAAGAAATTTATGATAATAATCCATAGAAAAACTGGTAAGAAATTTTATATAGAAGATAAAAACAAAGATTTTAATACACATTTTGGGATAATAAAAAAAGAAGATTTAAATAAAGAATCTGGCAGTATAATTAAATCGCATTTAAATGAAGAATTTTTAATATTGGAAGATAATTTTAATGATTTGGTTAGATATTTAAAAAGAGGACCTCAATCAATTCATGAAAAAGACATAGGATTATTATATTCTTTAGTAAATATTTCTCCAGGAATGAAAATTGTAGAGGGAGGAACTGGTTCTGGTATATTGACATCATATTTAGCAAATTCTGTAAGACCAAATGGAAAAGTATATTCATATGAAATTAGAGAAGATTTTTATAATATTGCAAAGAAAAATTTAGAAAGATTAAAATTATTGGATTATGTTGAATTAAAATTAAAGAATATTAATGAGGGAATTGATGAAAAAGATGTAGATTTAATAATATTGGATATACCAGATCCATGGAATACATTAAAGCATGCATATAATTCATTAAAATTTGGTGGGTATTTAGTATCTTTCTTACCAAACATAACTTCAGTATTAAAATTATTAGATTCAAATGATAAACTCTTATTTATTGGAGTATATGAAAATTTTTATAGAAAATGGATATACGAAAAAGGAAAAGTTCTTAGACCAAGAAATTTGGAATTAGTTCATTCAGAATTTCTAGTATTATTTAGAAAGATATAGATTTTTATTATTATATTAATTGGTTGATGAGAATCATATTTAAAAATAATTTTTGCTTTTGATAAATTTATATAGAATTAAATTTTTACCAAAAAATTTAACTTTCAAAATACTATAATAATATTATGGTGAAACATCCAAAGAAATTGCATTTTGGTCCTGCAGGAGTTCCTCTATCTTCTAAAAAAAGAGATACATTAAATGGAATTATATATACATATGAAGAATTAAATTTAGATGGATTTGAAATAGAATTTACATATGGTGTAAAATTAAAAGAAGATGTTGCAAATAATATAAATGAATATATAAAGGATAAAGAATTTATATTAACATGTCATGCCCCATATTATATTAATTTAAATTCTACAGAAGAATCAAAAATAAATAAATCAATAGATATGTTATATAATGCTGCAAGATTATTATATTTATCTGGAGGATATTCTGTTGTTTTTCATCCGGGCTGGTACTTAAATAATTCAAAAGAAGATACATATAATATAGTAAAAGAAAATCTAAAGAAATTAATGGATAAATTAAAGGATGAAAGTATTGATATTTATATAAGACCAGAGACAATGGAATTACCAAAAAAATTTGGTGATATAGATGAAGTAATAAAATTATCTCAAGATATAGAAAATGTTTTACCTGCAGTAGATTTTGCCCATTTAAGATATAGAAGTAATAGAAATGATATAGATTATTTTGGGGAAATATTAGATAAAATAGAAAATGAACTTGGAAGAGAAGCTTTAGATAATATGCATATTCATATTTCTGGTATAACTTTGGATAAAAAAGGTACACATTTAAATTTAGAAGAATCTGATATGCCATGGAAAGATATACTAAAATTATTAAAAGAATATAAAGTTAAAGGTGTTGTAATTTCAGAATCTCCAAATATTGAGGAGGATGCAATTAGAATGAGAGATTATTATAAAAAATTAAAGTAGATTTTTTGCTAAATTAATAAATGCCGGCCTTGTTATTAGATATCCTATCCAAACTGTAATTATTACCATAACTGCAAATCCTCTATATAATGATAAACCTGCTACAAATGCTGGAAATACTGACAATGTTTCTAATATAATTGCTAATAATATAATAAACATAGCTTTTTTGATTGCTTTATCTAATCTTTCAACATTATCTGTCTTTACTTCATTATTTCCTTCTTTCTTTGCTCTTAATATTTCTTCAGCAGCAACTAATTGATCATCTATACCTGTAGCAGTTCCAAATATTATACCAATAAATGCTGGAATATCATATGTTTGATGTATTGCAATACCTATTGCGAATGCAATTAAAAATTCGGATGCTAATGTTAATGTAACCAATGCAGGTATTTTTATATTTCTATATACTGTATAGAGTATTGCAAATATTCCAATCAATATTAATAATAGTACTAGTTCAAAAGATTTTAATATATAATATCCAAATATTGGTGGAATTATAGATTCCTCAACAATATTAAATTTAGAAGGTAATTGTCCATTTTCTAATATTATGTATAAATTATATGCTTGTTGATATGCATTATACTGAGCTTGTGCAATAGAATTTCCGGTTCCGGATACTTGAATACTTACTTGTTGCGTATTTGAACCTTTTAGATTTGCAGCAATTAATAATGTTGATACATTCTGATTATCTAAATAGAATACTATTGGTTCACTTAAATATGCACCCCCATTTTCTAATATTACAGATAGGTTTTGTGTAGCCTGTGCAAAATTATTAGCAGCTTGTGGTGATAATAATAATGTGAAATAATATGTACATACATATTGATTACCTACTGGAGAACATCCTAATAAACCAGAATATTGTCCTCCAAACAAAGGTTTTATTTCTGAACCTGTAAATATTGTTGTATTACCAATTTTTGCATAAAATTCTCCTTGGCTAATTATATATGGAATTAAATTTCCTTCAGAATATGGTAATTCTACAATTATATATCCTGCAGATGTTGGATATATATCTATTGATTTAACACCAAAAGAATTTAATCTATTTTCAATTACTTTTGCTGCAATTGATAATTCTTGAGGAGTTAGTGGTTCTGAAGAATTTAATATTAATAAATAACCTCCAGCGATATCTATTCCATAAGATATTAAAGAGGTTTGTGTAATGTTTGTTTCATTTATTAATAATTGATATTGATATGGTTCTAAAACAATATTTCCATTACTTGTACTTATTTGTAAAAATGGTGAATTAATATTATTGTATATACAGGTATAATAAGAATTTATTGAATTTACTGGACAACCATTTATTGAATATATATATGTACCATTTGGTAAAATGGTACTAGAAGTAACTTCTATCTTATTATTAGTCAATGCATATGCATCAAATGCTAAAGCTGCAATAAAAATTATAATAAATATTAAAACTCTCCAATTTTTTATTAATGATTTAATGTCCATATTGATGTTTTATGTAAAATATTTTTATGGTTTTCCTCTTGAATATCCTTTTGTTATTCCCATTGCAATTAGATGTGCAACTCTAATTGGTTCAGGGATTCTAGAATGTACAGATGTTAATTTAATTATATTTATTACATCATTATATTCTAATCCATAATATTGGAAATATAATGTTCCATATTCGGTTTTATAGCTTTTTGGTTCTGGATATTTTTTTACTATTTCCAATCTTTTTTCATAATCTTTTGTATGTTTAATTGCCTCTATAAATTTATTTATATTTGGTTTTTTCCTTACAAAAGATATTATAGGTATATTTAATTCATTATATAAATATTCAAAATCTATTAAATTAAATCCACCAAAAGATATACCATTTGTTGCTATTATTCTTAATTGATAATAATGTTTTGTTCTTTTTATCATTTCAATTATTCTATCATTTATATCAAATCCATCTATTTCAATTTTATTTGATAATACTCCATCTATTTGTGAAGATCCTCTCATTATAACTCCAACAATTATTGTATATTTATCTTTATTTCTATCAAAATATCCATCATCAATTCCCAATATTCTTATTTCTCTTTTGATATCCATTTATTAAAATATTTTTCCCAATCTAATTTAAAAAATATTATACTCAATAAAATAAATGCTATTGAAGAAATTATAGATAATTGTAATAAAGGTATTTTTGATATATGACTTACTTTATTTAAAATAAGTACTTCAACATATAATTCTAAAAAAGATTTTAATACTTTTCCTAAAATCTCTATTAAATAATATTTTAATATATTTATTTTTTCAATTCCAAATGATAAAAATAATAGATCATCTAATGGAAGAAATGGTAGTATAGTTAAAAAGAAAAAAATTGCGTAAAAGTTTTTACTATTAGATATTCTTTTTATGAATAGTAAATTTTTATTATTCCTTAAGGGTTTTGATAAAAGAATACCAATAATATACATTATAAATTTTCCAGTAGATGCTCCTATGCCTAAAATAATTGATACTAAAATTATATTATATATACTTATTCCAATAATAGATAATATAGGTATTGATAATAAAGTAAAAGGAGCTCCAAATAAAGGAAAAGAATTTAATATAAATGATTCAAAAAATATGTATAATATATAATATATGTTCACTCTTCAAATTCCAAAATATCTCCAACAGTTATATAATTTTTATTATCCTTATTATTTATTTTTTCAGTTAATACTTCCTTTTTAGTTATTTTTATTCCTAATGTTTTTTCAATTTTCTTAGCTAAATTTATATCAGGTATTATTTTTTTATTTTCTATTGATTTGTATAAACTTTCTTTTATTCCTAATAGTTTTGCCATATCTTCTTGTTTTAACTTATGTTCTTCTCTATATTTTATTAATATTTTATTATAATTTTCATCTACAACTTCTCCTACAATTTCTTTTATTTCTAATTTATTTTCTTTTATTATATTTCCATTTTCATCTACAGGTTTTCCATATTTTAAACAATCTTTACATACATTTAATATTGTACCTTCTATATATACTTTATATAATTTATCTGTACTTTTTCCACATAGCTCACACGTTTTCATTTTATTATTTTTATTATTTCATCTTTATATTCTAATGCTATTATAACACCAATCATTATTCCAAAGGATATTGCTGCAGATAATAATAAATAATATAAGGTTTGAACCAATACTGTTGAATTTAATCCTAAATATGATAATGCAATAATTAAGAATAAATATAATATGATTCCTTTTACAATTTTTGCAACATTATTCTTCATATTAAATAAGTATACAATAATATCTCCAATAACCATACCAGCAAATAATATTATTATTGCTGTATAGACTAGATTTAATATATAAAATAAGTAAGAATAATAAGGAAAATCTACAACAATTCCCAATATTAAGAAATATAATAATATATAATATTTTACTAAACTTAAAATTAAATTAGATATATTTATTCCATAAAATAATTCAGGATTTTTCTTTTGAATTTCATTTAATTTTGTATAATTGAATATAATTCTTAATATAAATATAATAACTTTTGCTATTATATATCCAATTGTAACAAATATTATAAAAATTACAAAGTATGTTACATAGTCTGGAATATTTGATATAAATCCTAAAATAGGTTCTCCTATTAATTGGTAAATCTTTAATAATAGTTGACTTATGAAATCCATTAGATTTAATTTAAAAAAACTTTTATAAAAGATAAATAATCATAAATTTTAGGGCCCGTGGCTCAGGGGCTAGAGCGTCCGGCTGATAACCGGGAGGTCGGGGGTTCGAGTCCCCCCGGGCCCATATTAATAATTTTTATATTTCTTCTTTTCTTTGTTTTTCATATAATTCTTTAATTTCTTGTATTGTATTTACATCTTTTTCACTTTTGTCCCATCTTATTCTATTAACTCTTGCAAATCTTAATGCAAAACCAGATTTATACTTTGGACTTTTTTGTATTTCATCATATATAACTTCTACAACAATCTTTGGTTTAAACCATACAATTCTACCCTCTTCCTTTATTTTATATTTTAATAACTCTTTTGTTAATTGAATATATTCATTATCAGACAATCCTTTGAATGTTTTTGTTACCATTAAGTATTCTCCAGTATCTTTATCTAATGCAGCTAAATATAAATCTGAAATAAAATTTTTTCTTCTTCCATGTCCCCATTCTCCTCCAATTATTACTAAATCTAATGGTTCTAAATGTCCTTTTACTTTTAACCACGATTTATCTCTCTTTCCAGGAATATATTTTGAATCCAATTTCTTTGCTACGAGACCTTCATTTTTCATATTAACAGATTCTTCGAAGAATTTCTTTGCCTCATCTTCTTTACTTGTAATTATCATTGGAGTTAAATCAATATTTCCTCTAATTTTTTCTAATATTTTTCTCCTATTTATATATTCCTCATTTATTAATAATTTTCCATCTAAATAAATTATATCAAATAAAAATAATTTAACAGGTATTTCTTTTATATATTTTGAAATTTCATATTCTCTCTTTATTCTTTTTGAAATTTCTTGAAAAGGTAATGGTAAATTTTTATTATAATCCCACGCAACAATTTCTCCTTCAACGACTATTTCATTATTTTTTATATTATTTAATATTAATTCTACAACATCTGGAAAAGATTTTGTTACATCTTTTAACCTTCTAGTAAATATCTTTACCTCATTTCCCTTTTTATGTATTTGTGCTCTTATTCCATCAAATTTAAATTCAAATGCTGCAGGAGAAAAATTATTAAATACATCTTGAAAATTATTTGCCTTTTCTGCAAGCATTGGTTTAAATGGATGAAATAATCTAATATTAACATTTTCAATATTTTTTGGATTATCAAATAAATATTCTGCTAAAACTCCAATATCTCCAATTATTGCATGAGAAATTTTAATTTTTTCATCATCAATACCATATATATAAGATAAGCAATCCTCAATTGTCCCTTCTAATACACCATATCTCATATCTCCCTGTAAAATTCTTGTTAATAATTTTGCCTCCAAAGGTGATAAATTTTTATATATTCCTTCTAAATATAATATTCTTTTTTCTCTTGATCCTTCTCCTTCCAAATTTTCAATTTTCTTTAATTCATTATATATATCAATTATTGTATATTTTTTTGCAAACCACTTATTTAATTTTATATTCCCCTTTTCATAAATAATTTTAACAGCTTCCCCTAAATCTCCAGATTTTTTATATAATAAACTTAATTCTTTAATATTTACCCCTAAATTTTTTAGTACTCTTATAATTGTACTTATAGATACATTTAATTTTCTTTCAACCCATTCTTCTTCAGTATTTCCCAAAATTAACCAAATAGTTATTTTTAATTCATTTTTATCTAATGACTTTATAAATCTAGATAAGACATCAATTTTTAAAGATTTTTCATTAATCTTTTCAACCTTTTCCAATATTTCTGCTAATTCGGAGAAATATTTCATTATATTTAATATAAAAATGTTTAATCTTATATATCAAATATGAATATTGATGATCTAAAAAATATTTTTGAAAAAGAGTTTAAAGATTATATAGTTGGAATTAAATTAATTAATAATAAAAATGCTGAATTTGATAATTTTGAATTTTATAATAAAGAATTAAACGAATATTTAAATTCTAGAAACTTTAAATTATATAAACACCAGGTTGAAGCATTAAATTTATTATATAAAAATAAAAATCTAGTTGTAACAACCCCAACAGCTTCTGGAAAATCCCATATATTTAGATTATATATTATTGATAACATATTAAAATATCCAAACAAGACATTTTTATTAATTTATCCATTAAGAGCATTATTATATGATCAATATGAAAAATTTGAAGAATTAATAAAAGATTTTGAAAATTATACAAATAAAAAATTAAATATTAAGATGAAATTTATTTTAGGGGATTTAACATATAGTGAAAAAGAAAAAATAATAAGGGAAAGACCAAACTTAATTTTAACAACAATTGATAATTTGCATTTATATATATTAAAGAATCACGATAAATTATTTTATTTCTTTAGAAATTTAGATTTAATTGTTGTAGATGAATTGCATTCATATAGGGGAGTATTTGGGACAAATGCTGCATATACATTTAGAAGGTTAATTAGATTATTAAAATATTTCTATAAAAATAATAATTTTAAAGTATTAACATTATCTGCAACATTAAGGAATCCTATAGAATTTGCAAAAAATATGTTTGATCTAGATTTTGAATTAATTGATAAAGATTATAGTAATAAATATAAAAAATATATAATTTGTTTAGATCCAAAAAGCTCAAGTTCTAGATTATTATTAAAAAGGTCAATAAGAATTTTATTAGAAAATAATATAAAATCTTTAATATTTATTGAATCAAAGAAAGGTGTTGAATTATTAAGGTTAGAATCTCAAGATTTAGATAAATATAATAAAATTTATACATATAAGGCAAGTTATTTAAGGGAAAAAAGGAAAGAAATTGAGCAAAAATTTAAATCCGGAGAATATTTAATATTATTAACTACATCTGCATTAGAACTTGGAATAGATATTGGAGAAATAAGATCTGTAGTAAATTATGGAATACCTAGAGATGGAATTTCTTCAATAATTCAAAGATTTGGAAGATCTGGAAGAATTTCCGATTCAATAGATATAATGATATTTAAAAAAGATGCATTAGACTTTTATTATTCAACAAATATAAATGAATTTTTAAATAGAATTGAGAAAAATAAATTAGATAATATTCCTTTAAATTTAGATAATGAAAAAGTTATTAAAAAACATTTAAAATATTTAATAAATGAATTTGGGAGAATTGATAAAAGTATATTAAATGATTTAGAGAAAAAATATTTAGAAGAATTGGAAAAGGAAAATATAGTATCAAAAATAAAGGATCCATTATTTGGGAAGGAATATTATAAATTAAATACTCAAGTAATATATTCTGGATTAAGAAATATTTCAGATAAAGTATATTATATTGTAGATTTAACAAAGGAGGAAGAAGATATGATAAAAAGAATAAAGAAAAAGGAAGGATTAATAAGGATAATAAATATGTTAAAAGGTAAAGGAAAAATTCTGGAAGAAATGGATGAACATGCATTTTATGATTATCTATTACCTGGAATGGTATATTATTCTTCTGGAAAGGCAATTAGAATAACTGATTATTATAATATAGATAATGTTACATTTGTATTCTTTAGACCAGAATTTTCAAATATAGAGACAAGTCCAATATATTATGAAGATGTAAAGATAATTAATACAATAGATAAAAAAGTAATAAATGATTGGGAAATATATTTAGGAGAAATAAAAGTAAAAAAAGAATTTGTAGGATATATTGAAAAATATAAAATGGGGGAAAATTATATGCAAAATATAAATTATTATGAGAAAAGTATAAATTATGAATTTAATACAAAGGCAATATGGATTGTAATACCTGAAAGATATCAAAAAGAATTGGAAAGTATTTATTATAATTTCTTTTTAGATAAATTAAAAAAATATATTGAAAAGAAAAAATATAATATAAATGTTGATGATATATTGAACTTTTCTTCTACTATAAGTAAAGATTTCTTTTACGAAAAATATAGAGGGTTGGCAAGCAAAAAGATAAAAGAAATAATTGGAGAATTTTTAGAAAGAAATTATGGAATAAAGGATAATATATTAGTATTTTTAGTTAAGAAAATTGTTGATTATGAATCTTCATTTAGATCTGGATTACATGCAATAGAACATAATATAATAAAAATATCTCCGGTTGTAACATTTGTAGATTCACAAGAACTTGGTGGATATTCTTATCCAATTCATCCGCAAACAAATAAACCAACAATATTTATATATGAAGGATATGAATCTGGTGTTGGTTTAGCAGAAATATTATATAATAATATAGAAAAATTAATTAAGAAATCTATAATATCTTTAAATAAATGTAAATGTCTCGATGGATGCCCAAGATGTATATATTCTCCAAAATGCGGTAATTACAATGAATACTTAGATAAATATTCTGGTAGATTCATATATAAAATATTTTTAAATACTAAAATATCTAATTGATTTTATGAAAGGTCAAACGATGTCACGTGGTACAGCATTTATAGTTGCATTGATAATATCAGTATTAATAATAATTGGATATTCATATTTTGAATATGGAGGATCTTCTCAAGGATTGGGTAATGCTATAAGCCAAGGGTTTTCTAGTTTTGCAAGCTTGTTCCAATCTAATCCTGTTCAAATAGGTATAATGATTTTTATAGGATTCATAATTGGGTATTTCCTTGGTAAAGCATCATACTGAATATATATTTAAAATTTTTTTGGAATAATAATGAATGAAGGTAACCTTTCCACAAGCTAAAGAGATAAAAAATATATTACCTGCGATAGTAAGTTTTTTATCGGAAGGAACATTTAAAGCAAATAAGGATGGTATATTTTTATCATCATTAGATCCAGCAAATGTTGCAGTAATACTATTAGATATGTATCCGAATATGTTTACAGAATATGATATACAAGAGGAAGAAAAATTTACAATAAATTTAGAAGATTTAAAGAAAATAATGACAAAGGTTGCATTAAAGAACCAAATATCATGGGAAATAGATAAAGAAAAAAATAAATTTGTTTTAACTGTATATGGAAAAGCTAAAAAGGTATTTACATTACCATTAATAGAATCTGAAGGATCATTTATGGATTTACCAAGCTTAGAATTACCTGTAAAAGTTGAAATGGATTCAAAGGCATTTTATGATATAATAGAATCTGCAAAAGTAATTGCAGATGAAATAAAAATTGTTGCAGATCCTGAAGGACCAAAGGTATCATTTATTGCTGAAGGTGAATTAAAGGATATGAAAATTGATTTAACACCACAAGATGAAAGCGTATTATCTATGGAAGTTCCATCAAAAGCAATGGCAAGATATTCTATAGATTACTTGTATAAATTATCTAAAGTAGCAAGGATATCTGATACATTAACATTTAAATTAGACTCTGGAAAACCAATATGGATTGATTATAAGTCAACTGATAAATTTAAATTTGGATTTGTATTAGCGCCAAGAGAATAACCTATTTTTTAAATATTTACCCCAATTTTAAATTTGTTGGGTAAATGTTATCTTTTTGATATATACTGATGGGATACGTAATGTTGTAAAATAAAAATGTGCGTGATTAAAATCTCAAAGTATTTTTATGATAAGATTTGGTTTTCATCAGTCAAAATATGAAAAATTTATAAGGGAGTTTAATAATATATATTTTATGGCAAGAGGAGAGAGAGGAATTCCAATGGCTGTAGTTGAGAGGATCCTAAAGCAAAAGGGTGAACAGGCAGGAGTAACAAGAGTATCAGATAAAGCAATTAGATACCTAAAACAAGAATTAGAAGATATAGCATTAGAAATTGCAAAGGAAGCAGTTTCATTGGCAAATCATGGAAAAAGAACAACTGTAAAGAGGGAAGATATACAATTAGCAACAAAACAAATATTCAAGAAGATGTAAAGGCTCTATAATAATTTTATTTTTCTTTCTTCTATATTTTTAAATATAACTTTGTTATAGTATTTTATGGAGACAATGAGCTTAGCTTCTTTGGAAGAAGAAATATATCTAAGAGGATTAACAGGATATGTTGCAGCAAAGAGAATATTTGATGGATATAAGAATATAGCAATAATAGCATATCCAGATAGAATATGTTCTGCTCTAACATCTTCTTTAGTATCATCTTTAATATTAAAAGAAGGATATAGGGATAAAATAGCAAGAATATATGTATATGATGAGAATAAGTTGAATGATATAGCAAAAGATATTGTAAAAAATAATTTTGATGCTGTATTTATTGCATATGGTGGTGAACAAAAAGTATCATATGTATCAGAAATGACAAAGAAAACAATATTGGCATTAAAAAATGCTGGATATAAAAATTCATTGTTAATCCATATGAGAATTTGGGTTGCAACAAAACAACTATCAGAAATATTGAATGATGAAATAAGAGAATATCTAAAATCTTTAAAGGAAATAAGAACATTTACAGGAGATTTACAAAACAAATTATTCTTATTCCATAAAGTAAAGATAGATAATGGAGTAAAATTAGAAAAATATGCAGAAGAAAAAATTACAGATGAGCATGTAGAATTAATAAAGAAATCAGTTCCTCCTAAATAGTTTTTTATAATATTTACAATATTTATTTATTTTACATATATTGCATTTTGGATTAATTGGTTTACATATATTTCTTCCAAATAAAACAAATAAAAAATTAATTTTATTATAATACTCTTCAGGTATAACTTTATATAATTCCATTTCAGTCTCTTCAGGATTTTTTGTTTTTACAATTCCAATTCTGTTTGATATTCTATGAACATGTGTATCTACTGCAATATAATTTTTATTACATACAATTATTAAATATACATTTGCAATCTTTCTTCCAACCCCAGGTAATGATCTAATATATTCTTCATCACAATATTTATTGTAATCCCATTTTTCAGCAATTTCTTTAATCCATTTTGCTTTATTATTATATAATCCAATATCTTTTATTGTATCCTTTATTTCTTCTAAAGATGCATTTCTAATATCTTCAAGTTTATTATATTTATTAAATAATCTTTCAGAAACTTCCAATGTTTTTTCTTCCCTTACTCTTATAGATAATAGTATTGTTATTAATACCTTAAATGGGTCTTTATATTTTTCCCAAATATATGGGGATGCAAGTTTTTCATTTATATTATTTTCCCTTAATGTTTCTTCAATTCCCTTAATTATTTCTTTTATCATAATCTTCGGGATAAATTATAACTTTTTTACCTTTTTCAAATAAATCATATATATATTTACAATTTTCTTCAATGAAATCTCTATCTATATTTGATAATATATTATATACATTATTGAAATATTGATCATAATCCATATTTAATATTTTTATCAAATAGGGATCTGTTTCTATCCTTTTTAATATATTTTCCTTTTTAAGATTATAATTAAATTTATATATATTTGATCTTGCTTTTTTATATTTATCATCTATATTTTTTAAATTATCTAAAAATTCTTCAATAGCATTATCCAATATTTTTTCTTTATCAATTTGAAATCCAGGTATTATCAATGAATATATAATTTCATCATCATAGAAATTTGATAAAGAAAGAGAAGGAGAATATCCTATACCATATTTATTTCTAAATATTTCAAATATTTTTGAAGATGCCCCCAAATTATAAAATTCTGTTAATGCATCAATTAACATTGTATTTTTAATATTACTATTAATATTAATGCTATAATATATCTGTTGTATATTTTTCATTTTTATTATTATATCTTTTCCTTCCCCCTTACTTGGATTTTTTAATTTTATATCATTTCCTTCCAATCTAGAAAAATATTTCTTAACAATTTCAACATCTTTATCACTTATATTTCCTTCTAAAAATATTGAAATATTTTTGGGGGAATAATATTTATATTTAAATTCTTCTAATGTATCCTTTGTTATATTATTAATTGTTTCAATATAACCTCCTATAGGATCTCCATAATCAGAATCTCCATAAACAGATTTTGATAAATTATCATTCAAACTTATTGTTGGGTCATCTTCTCTCATCATTATTTCTGTTTTTACAACATTTTTCTCATTTTCAAATTCAGTATTATCATATTTATCATTCTCAAACATCCAATAAAGTAAATCTACAATATTTTCAAATCCTTCTTTCATTACTGCAGCGAAATATAGAGTATAATTATAATAAGTCATTGCATTATGAATAGATCCGCTTTCTTCAAATAATAAATGTATTTGATTTTTATTATATTTTTTATTAGACTGAAACATCATATGTTCTAGTAAATGAGAAATTCCTCTAAATTCTTTATCTTCAAATATTGATCCAATATTTACTAATATTCCTATTGCAATATTCTCATTTCTAAATGGTATTTTATATAATTTTATTCCATTATCCAAGATTTCATAATCTACCATTACTATAATTTATTTTGTTATGTTTATGTATTTTAGAATAGAATATTCAATAGTAATATATATAAGTAATTCAAATTAATAATAATTTTATGCCAGAGATACAAGTTAAGAAGGTTATTGATTTAAAGAAGGGATCTTATATATGGTATAATAATGAAGTATGGGAAGTATTAGAAATGGAAACTGCAAAGACAGGAAAGCATGGTTCTGCAAAGGCTAGAATTTTAATTAGATCTATAGTATCTGGGAAGACTACTGAGTTAGTAAAGCCAACACAGGATCCTATAGAGGTTCCTGTAATAAATAAAATAAAGGGACAAGTTATTGCAAAAATATCTGATGATAAATATACAGTAATGGATTTAGATACATATGAAACATTTGATGCAAAGGTATTAGATGAAAATTTAAAGGGTAAAATACAAGAAGGACAAAAGGTATTAGTTTGGGATGTTGGGGAAAAAATAATTGTACAGGCATTTAGAGAATAATGGCTTTATCCGATATAATAGATAAACTACATAAAATAAAAGAGAAAAGTATAAAAAAGCTTTTTGATGATAAAAGTAAAAAATTAAAATTGTCAGAATTTATTGAAGAAATTACTCCAGAAAGTTGGAAAAAATATATAAAGAACCTTTTGAATTATTCATTTCCAAAGACAAGGGAAAATCTTTATAGATCATATTTATTAGATACAGGAATTTTTTTATTTTCACTAGGATTATATGGACTATTAAATGATAATAATTATAGTTTAGATAATTTATTATATGGAGTTTTAGGATATTCTTATTCAATGATTATTCCTACACTTTATTATAGGATATATAAATTTAGAGAAATAATTAATAAAATTATTCCATATATTTAATCTTTTTACTAATCATATCTGCCAATCTTATCGGTTCCGGATATTTTCCACTTATCCAATATTTTTCAGATAATTCTTTTGTTTTTTCTAAAGATATTAAATTTCCTGGTGAAGAATATATTGTTTCTCCAAATTTTTCTATTTTATATCCTCTTACTTCATTATTTATTATAATTTCATTATCAATAACATTTCCAGATAATAATTTTTTGGTTATCCCAATAGTAGGTATATTTAATTTTACTCCAACATATGATGCTAAACCCAATTTAAATGGATGAGAGATTCCATGTCCATTTACAAATAATATGTCTATTTTTTCTTTTATTTTATTAAATGTTTTTATAATTGGTTCTCCTTCTCTAAAAGCTAAAAAGGATGGTATATATGGAAATTCAACTTTCTCTTTAAATATATACTTATTTATTAATTCTAAATTTTTATCTAATATTACATATACTATATAACCAATATCATCTTTATAACTTAGATCAACACCTCCAATTAAATTTATATCCTTTATATTATCTTCTAAAATAATTTTTTTAGCCAATTCTTCTTGAATTTTCCTATATTTTTTTAATATTTTTTCTTTTACATTAAAATTATTAAATAAATATTTTTCTAAATTTACTATTTTATTATTTACAATTTCAATTCCCTCCATTTTTAATAATTCTTCCTGTATTTTATTATTTATTATCCCATCAGAATTTACAACCCTCCACCATGGTCCATTTAATTTTTTATAATAATTTATAATAAATTTTATTGAATATATATCTCCCAAACATTCTGATAATATCTTAAAGGTTGTTACCTTACCATATGGAATACTATTAATTAATTTACTTAATTCTTCTATAATTTCATGCATAATATATAATTTAAAAAATTATTTATAACAAATATACAAAATGGAAGATTGGATGAAAGAAAGTTTGTTAGGATTAATATTAATAATAATAGGTGGATTTTTAATATATTATTGGTTAGGAGAAACTATATTAGTAATAAAGGGATTGGTAGGATTAATAATATTAATATTGGGTGTATTAATATTATGGATCGGATATGAAGATATAAAATTAAATAAAGAATTAAAGGAGGTACAAAAAGAATTTAGCGAAGAAAATAAGCAAGAGCAAAAACAAGATAATCAAAATAAACAATGAAATCTGCATATAATTATATTTTCGAAACTTGGAAAAATAGATTTAAAGATGAGAATTTAAAGAAACTAATTAAAGAAAGATTAATTAAATGGAGAAGGGAGCCAGAAATTATTAGAATAGAAAGGCCAACAAGATTGGATAAAGCTAGAAAATTGGGATGGAAACCAATAAATGGAATTATACTTGTTAGAATAAGGGTAAAGAAAGGATGGAGAAAAAGAAAAGATATGCCAAGAAATGTTAAGACAAAAAATTATTATTATTATAGATCATTAAATATGAGTTTAAGGGCAATTGCCGAGCAGAGAGTACAAAGGAAATATAAAAATTTAGAAGTAATAAATTCATATTATGTTGGAGAAGATGGTAAATATAAATGGTATGAAGTTATATTAGCAGATCCAAATAATCCAAATGTATATAGTAGAGAAGAATATTCCTGGTTGCTTAATAGTAAAAACAGAAAAAGAGCTTTAAGGGGTTTAACTCCAGGATTTAGATCTTTTAGAGAGATATAACATAGTTATATTTATAAGCGTTTGTAATATATTTTTTAAATGCTAAAAATAGAAGGACTAAATGTATATTCTGATAATAAAAAAATATTAGAAAATATAAATTTGGAATTTGAATATGGGAAATTATATTTAATATTTGGTCCAAATGGTTCTGGAAAAACAACACTAGCAAAAGCAATATTAAATGATGAAAGTTTAAAAAAAGAAGGAAAAATATTTTTAGATAATTTAGATATAACAAATGAAAAGACTGAAAATATAGCGAAATATATATATTATTCTTTCCAAGATCCTGTTGAAATAGAAAATATTAGAACAAGAACATTATTAATGTATATTTTGGATAATTTTGATGAAAAAAAGATATTGAATTTAGGAAAAGATTTGGGATTACCAGAAGATTTTTTAGATAGAGGAGTTAATTATAATCTATCTGGAGGAGAAAAGAAGAGGTTCTCATTATTATTATCAATATTATTAAATAGAAAGGTTATTATATTAGATGAAATAGATTCTGGGGTAGATATAGAATTTTTAAATAAATTAAAATACTATTTGGATCAATTTAAAAAAGAAAATAAGATAGTAATATTAATTTCGCATAATTTTAAATTTGTAAAAGAATTGGATATTGATAAAGTAATAATATTAATTGATGGAAAGATAAAATATGTTGGAGATAAGAATATATTAAATAAGATTGAGGAATATGGATTCAAAATTTTTTAAAGATTTATTTAGAAGGTATTATCAAGAAATATTTGATAATTATAAAATAATTGAAAAAGAATTTAATATAAATAAAGATCAATATATTGAAATTAATTTGGATAAAAATATTTATTATAATGTTTTTAATATAAATAGTTCTGAAGTAAAAATAAGAATCAATAATAATGATATTTCAATGATATATAACGAATTTAATATAATTGGAAAAGTAAAGATAAACATTTTAATTAATAATTCTGGGAATTTAAGAATATATAATTTATATAAAGTAAATAGCAATTCTTCTTCAGATTCGATAGAAAAGATATATAATAAAAATAACGTTGTTCTAATATCTAAAATATTTATTGATAAAAATTCTGAAAACTCTGAGGGGAAATTATCACAATATCTATTTGAAGAAAATGGTATATCAGTTCTATTACCAATATTAGATATAGAAAATAATAAATCAAAGGGATTTCATGGATCTAAAATATTAAAATTAACTGAAAAAGAAGAAAATTATTTAAGATATTTATCACTAAATAAAGAAGAAATAAAAGACATTTTAATGAGAGAATTTAACTTTATATAAAATTATAAACTTTAATTATATATTCTTTTAATGGAAGAGGAAGAAAAGAAACAAATTAGAGATTTGGAAGATTTACCTGGTGTAGGTCCAAAAACTGCACAGAAATTAAGAGAAGCTGGTATATTTTCAATAGAAGATCTTGCTGTATCTTCTGTTCATGAATTAGTAGAAAAAGCTGGAATTGGTGAAGAAACTGCTAAGAAATTATTGGAAATAGCTCAAGATTATGTTGGACAAGGATTTGTATCTGCATATGATTTTTATAATTCAAGAAAAGCTGTTGAAAGAATAACTACAGGTTCAAAAGCCCTTGATGATTTACTTGGTGGAGGTGTTGAAACACAGGCATTGATAGAAGCTTTTGGTGAATTTGGTTCTGGAAAAACACAGTTAGGTCATCAATTGTCAGTTAATGTTCAATTACCAAAGGAAAAAGGTGGATTAAGTGAACCTGATAAACCAGCTCAGGCAGTTTATATTGATACTGAAGGAACATTTAGACCAGAAAGAATTGTACAAATGGCAAAGGGTGTAGAATTAGATCCTGATAATGTATTAAAGAATATAATATTTATAAGAGCATATAATTCAGATCATCAAATAAGTATTGTAAAGAAAATACCAAGTTTAATTCATGAAGGAAGAAATATAAGATTAATAGTTATAGATTCAATTACTGCACATTTTAGGGCAGAATATGTTGGAAGAAGTAATTTGGCTGAAAGACAACAAAAATTAAATCAACACTTAAGAGATTTATTGAAATTAGCTACAGTTTATAATTTAGCAGTATATGTAACAAATCAAGTTATGGCAAAACCTGAAGGATTTTTTGCTTTAGATCAACAAGCGGTTGGAGGACATGTTCTAGCCCATGCAATTACATATAGAATATTCTTAAGAAAGGGTAAAGAAAGAACAAGGATAGCTAGGTTAATTGATGCACCTCATTTACCTGAAAGAGAGGTAGTATTTAGAATAAGTGAGGAAGGTATTAGGGATGTATAAACTTTATATTTAGATATTTTCTATTTTATATGTATGGAAAGATATGAAGCATCATCCTTATTAAACAAACCAGTTGTTACAGACAAAGGTAGAAAGTTAGGAGAAATTGCAGATCTACAATTTGAAGAAAAAACAGGTGAAGTATTGAATATTATATTAAAGAATCCTACTGAAAATGCTGAAAGATTGGGATTGGAAAAAACAAAGGATGGATTTTTAGTACCATTTATGGCAGTAAAGGCAATTGGTGATTATGTAGTAGTTTCTGAAGAAGATTTAGTATAGATTTTATTTTAATTATATTAATTAAATGATACGTTTTATAATTAATTTTTTATATAATTAAATAAAAAATAAAATTAGCTTATTCTATTAATCGGCAGGTTTTATAACAGATATATTATCACCCCTTAGGAATATCCAAGGTAATTTTTTATTAGTATCCAATTCTGTTACATCTTCTAATACCATGTTTGGATGAACATCAGAAGCTACCAATTTACCTCTATATTGTTTACCATTTTTCATTTCTACTATTATTTCTTTTCCTTTTGACTGTGCTATTATATCTAAAGGTCTTACTATGTCCATAAACAAAATATACAAAAAAGATTTTATAAATTTATTTTATAAATTGATTTAAAAATTATTCTTTTATTAATATTCCATTTATAATCCCATCTTGACCTGGTCTTGATGTTACTAAAACTTTTCCTATTTCAGTATTTAGTATAGCATTTTTAGTTATTATTTTTTCTCTATCTAAGTTTTTATCATTTGGATTTTTAATGACACCCAATATTTTTACTCTTTTAATTTCTTTTGTTTCAGGATTGAGTACATTTACATATAAAGCACCCTTTAATTTTACTTTATAATTTCCACCTTTCGTTCTAAATATATATCTTATTTCTTCATTACCTTTTGATATTTTTGTTAGAATTGAATATCTTCCATAATTTGCTTTTCTTTTTTTACTATTAGGAGATTTTATTTTACCATTTTCTTTTCTTAAATCTCTACCTTGGTAAACAGATAATCCTCCTTTTTTGTATATATTTACCATTTTATTTTTATGATAAAAAAGATTTAAAAAATAAAGTGTAATAAAAATAAAATACGCGGCGGTGCCCGAGCGGTCAAAGGGGTCGGGCTTAAGACCACAATTGGTAAGAAACCCGATGGGTTAGTCCCGTCAGGGGTTCAAATCCCCTCCGCCGCATTGAAATTATATTTTTATAATTCCAATTATTGGTAAATTATTCATAGATTAATTTGAATAATATCTGAATAATACACTAAATAAACATAATATAAAGCCATAAAATTATCTATTATATCTTTTTGTTATCTAATTTATTATTATATTCAAAGACCTAATTATCCATAAAATATTTATAAACTAAAGATAATAGATATAATATGGGTATGAAATCTATATCTCCAATAATAGCAACTATATTAATTATTGTTATAACTGTTGCAATTGCTGGAATATTTTATGCATTTACCTCAGGTTTATTTGGTTCTTTAACCCAATCTTCATCTCAACAAATTCAACAACAATCTCAATATACATCATTTACAATAAATAATGTATATTGTTCAAATAATATTGTATATTTTAATATCTATAATAATGGAAATATACCAATTAATATAAATAATTCAATAATTATATTTACAGATAATAATGGTAATACTATATCAATAAATGGAAGTAATATTATATGTAATAATGGAAATATAATACCTTCTGGAAGTAATAGTTTATGTTATATAATAAATAATTATTACTGTTATTATAGTTATACAAATTATATAGAAAGTATGAATTTTGTATATAATGGAATAAGTTATAATTATAATATACCAAATAATAATAATAATTTTAATTTAATATATTTTCCTAATTTTCCTAATTCTAGTAGTTATCAAGTAACATTATATAATACTCAATCTATTCCAACTCCAGAACCTTTTCAACAAGATATAGCAATATGTAATGGAAATGTAAATATAGGTCCTAATTTTGCATATATAAATAATGCAACATTATTTAATGAAATAAATCCAAATGGTCAAAATGTAATGTTCTTTAATCCAAATAATGGACAATTATTTTATTCATGGTATGAAGGTCAATTAAATTATAATGGAGTTACATGTGATGTATGGTGGGTTAATATACCTAATGGAATTCCTGCTAATTCAAATATAACAATATATATGTATATAGGAGATAATTCTTCTAATTATTATTCGTTATATTATCCATATATAGGAGAAGCACCTTATTTATCATCAACATATGGTCAATATGATAATGGAAACTATGTATTTTTGCTATATAATAACGGAACATATTTATTTCCATTAAACAATATAGGAAGTGGTGGATCTGAGAGTCTTATAACTAATGCACCATCACCATGGAATTATGCATTAAAATTAAGTGTTAATGGTGGAAATTCCAATGCAATAACATGGACAACAAGTGGAATAAATACAACATCAAGACCATATTTTAATTTACCAAATTCATATATAGCGCAAATGTTGGTTTATATAACAGGGTCTAGTCCTTTAATAGATTTATTAACTAATGTACAAAGTATAACTAATGGACAATTTTATGTATTTAGATTTGATGCAAGGGGAAATGGATATTACGATGGAATTGGATATTATCCTTCTGGTGGAAGTAGTACTATATTCCTAAGTTATACTAATATACAGTCTAGTACTGGAGTTTGGTATATGTTAACTGCAATAGATAATAATGATTATTTATATTTATACAAGAATATAGTTAATAGTTATAATAGTTATAATTTAGCTTATTATGGAAATCTTGAAGCAAGTGCAAAAGGTGTTGGATATATTGGTGGTGGAATTGCAGTAACTACAGATGGAGCTACTTCCACAGATTATTTCACAATGATAATAGTTAGAGCATATCCTCCAAATGGTGTAATGCCTTCAATTTATATCAGTTAATTTTTCAATTTCAGAGAATAATTTATTATTTAAAGTATATTAGAAATCTTCTCTAGTAAATTTAATTATTTCCTTTATAATAATTATCTCGATAATTACTGTTTATAATATTAAAAACCTGGGGCGGGTGGGATTTGAACCCACGACCTTCCGGTCTTCAGCCGGACGCTCTCCCGGTCTGAGCTACCGCCCCTTCGATTATCAATATTTTCATTATTTATTTTTTAAATTTTTCAAATTATAAAATATTCTTTAATTTATAATGATAGAAAAATATTATCCAATATTAAATAATAGACCATTTCAAATTGATGTTATAGAAAAAATATTAAACTATATTAATGAAAATAGAAAATTCATTTTATTGGATTCTCCTACAGGTTCGGGTAAAACAATTATTGCATTGGTAATTTCTGATTATTTAGCAAAAGAAGATTTTATAACCCATATTGCAGTAAGAACAACTGAAGAAATAAAAAGATATTTGGAAGATTCATTTAAAATAAATACAATATTAAGGGTATATCCAAATAAAAAGAAAACATGTCCAATATTTTTTAAATCAAATTTATCTGGAGAAGAAATAATATGTGCAGATTGTATATATAAAAAATCATTATATGATCCAGAAGAATTATATAATAGATTAAAGAAATATAATTATAATTTTATCAAATTGACAAAAATAGAATATAAGAAATATTTAAAAAAGAAAGATGTAAAATGTATATATCATTCTTTTAAGAAAATTGATTCAAATATTTATATTTCAACATATCCATATGTTTTTAATCAATATTTAAATGAAGTATTATCCTTAGAAGGAGAACCTGATTTTTTAATAATGGATGAGTCTCATAATTTATTAACATCGATTATAAATCCTATGTCAATATCATTTAGAAAATATATAGAAAAAGGTATTGGAAAAAGGAATGAAGAAAATTTATTATTTCAAGATTTAATAAAAGAATTGGAAATTATAAAAAATGCTCTAAATATACCTGAAAAAGATTTTGAATTAATAAGATATAATTTAATGAAATTCTCAGATGAATTATTATCATTCATAGAAAATGTAATTGCAAAGAAATATAATACAAGAGATATATATTTAATAAAAGAAAGAATGGAAAAATCTTCAAAAGAAATATATATAGATAGAGAAAAATTAAAAGAAATATTTAATTCTAATGAAAAGTTATTGGATAATTTATCATTTTATTGGGAGACATATAAAAGATATGTTTCAAAAAATAATATTAAATTACCAAAGAAAAGATGGAATATAAATAAAATATTAAAGTTATATTATTATATAAATTCTGAGGATATTTTTTGGATATTAAATTTATTTAAATTGGAAGGATATATAACAAAATTTGAAAAAATAATTAAAGTATTTGATAATTATAAATCAGTAATATTAATGTCTGGAAGCAATTTTACAAAAGAAAGTTTTCAAAAATTATATAAAATAAAGGATGTAGAATATATTAAAGTTGATATAAAATATGGGAAAAAGGATTATGAAGTATTATATAATTTTTCTTCAAGATATTCAAAAAGAAATGATAAAAATAATATAGAAAATTTAATAGGTGATATAAAATTTATTGCAAATAATTTAGAAAAATATCAATTATATATGTTCCCTTCATATTCTTTTATGATAAATATATATGAAAAATTAGATATAAAGGATAGAATATTTTTAGATGATGGTGAAAAACCATTAAATAGAATATTAAAAACTAATAAAGATATAATATTTACATATGCAAGATCAAGATTTATAGAGGGAATTCAATTGGTAAAGGATAATCAATCATTATTAAAGGTAATTGTAATTGTCGGAAAACCATATCCTCCACCACCAAATGCATCAATATTAATATATAAAATAATTAAGGATAACAATTTGGATTATAATGAATTTGCAGAAGTATTAAAAGATATAAATATTAAACAGGTAATTGGAAGGGCAATAAGATTTCCAGATGATCATGTTAAAATATTTTTTATAGATGATAGATATAAAAAGGCAGAAATTAAAAAATATTTGCAGTAATTATTCATATCTTAATGCAACCATTGGATCAATTCTAGAAGCCTTTATTGCTGGTAATGTTCCTGATAAAATACCTATAAAGAATGGGAATACTAAAGAAAAGACTATTAGTTGTACAGTAATATATGGTTGTAATCCGACAAATCCGTAGAACTTTAATACTGAAGAAGCTATATATGATGTAAAGAATCCAAGCATTATTCCAAAAAAGCCTCCCAATAATCCAATAAATCCAGATTCTAATAAAAATAAAATTAATACTTCTATATTTTTCATTCCTAATGCTTTTAATAATCCAATTTCTCTATATCTTTCTAAAATAGATGTATACATTGTGTTTACAATATTTATTGCTGAAATTAATATTGATATTGATGCAATTATTAATGAAAACATAGATAATCCGCCAATTATTTGATTTGCAATTTGTTCAATAGATTGTGCAGTTACTATTGTATATGTTTGACCCTTTAATGAATTTATATAATTCTTTATTGAATTATATGCTATATTATAATTATAAACAATTACAATTAAATAATTATAATTTATATTTCCAAATAATTTTTCATATTCTCCTTCTGGAAATAAAATGGTATAATCCGAGTTTCCTCCAGTTTGTTGTAATATCCCAATTACCTGACATCTTTGTCCAAATATATTTATATAATCCCCAACACTTATCTTTTGATTATTTAATGAAGGAGAATTTGCAATTTCATATCCTAAATCTACTTGGCAATTATTATTATTTGTTATAAAAGTTCCATCAAGAATATTAAAATCTACATATGTTAAATAATTTATATCATTTGTATTAATAACAAATACATCTGCAGGTATTTGATAACTATTATATTTAATAATTGTGGAAGTTAAATACACTTTTATAACTCTTTCTACCCCAGGTAATGTTTGAATATTTTGAATAAAATTATTTGTAAAATATCCAGAAATAGAACTAACAAATCCAGCTCTTGCACCAGGAAAAATAAATATTGCCTTATTTCCAAATTTATTTAATTCACTTTGAACATAATATTGTAATCCTTGAGATAATGCAATTAATGTAAATATGGTAGCTATACCAATTGTAATTCCTAAAGATGTTAAAAAGGTCCTTATCTTTTTTGTTCTCAAATATTTTAATATTAAAAATAAATAATCATTTATTTTCATTTTTCTTTCTTTTTATTATATAATATATTATACCTATAAAGATTAGAGCCAATATTATTATACCAATTAAAATATTTCCAGACGATTTTTTATAATAAATATTATATCCAAGATATTCTAAAGAAGTATTATAAAATATTGTATATTTATTTCCAAAAATATCATTGTAATATATTTGTACATATATTGTTGTGTTTGGATAACAATTATTATTTAATGTAAATACAACAGAATTTGAATTTCCAGGATCCAATTCTCCAATATATCCTTGATTTGGTGAAATTATACATTCACCAGAACTATAAACATTTATATACATATTATATGCTGGTGCATTTCCATAATTGAATACATTAAATGTTAATGTTCCAGAACTATATGATCCAGATAAAGTTATATTTGGATATGCATTTATATTTTCAACAATATATCCATTTAAATTATATAATATTGAATTTGAATAATATTGAACATTAAATGGAATAGTTATAGTTCCATATAAATTATTATTTACAATTACTGTTATTGGAATATTTATTTCTTGTCCTGGCAATATATTATTAATATAAATGTTATTATTTGCAATTGAAATATTTGAACCTGTAAATGTTAATGAAATATCTGATATATTTGAATTTGTTGGATTATATAATGTTAAATTAATTATATTTTCTCCAATATTTAAATATCCAACATTGTATAAAACTTCTAATCTATTATTTGATGGTAAAATTGGTACATTAATAATTGTTGTATAATTGCCAATATTTCCTAAAGGATCTTGATAAGTTATAAATAATGGAATTGTACAATAATTATTTGCATAATTTGATGGAATTAACAATTGGAAGTTAACTAATGTAGAACCAGATAAATTGGATAAATATATTGAAGAAGGTTCTAATGAACATAAAGATGAATTTGATTGAATTAATACATTATATATTTCTTCTCCATAATTTGTTATATTTAATGTTAAATTTGCAATACTTCCATAATAATTATTTGAGTAATAATAATTACTAATTGTTATATATGGTAAATTTTCCACAAATATTGGATATATCTGTGAAATTTCGCTAGCCCCAATACTGTTTGTATAACTCCCATTTATTATTATATCATAACTTCCAGGGTTACAGTTTTCATATAAGTTTAATGAAGTACAATAAGAATCTCCAGGATTTAAATATGGAATATAAATTGAGGATTGATTTGAATATATGCAGTTTGGATAATATATATTTAGAGTAATCAAATTTGCCTGAGATTGGTCATTATTTATTATACAAACACCCAAATTTATATTATTATTACTGTTTACTATTGTTGGAGATATTTTTGTAATATCTATTTGTAAAGAATATATATTAAACAATAAAAGAGTTAATAAAAATATATAGATATATTTTTTCATGAGATTATTATATTTAAAATATTTATAAAATTATTTTAATAATTCTATTGTTTCATCTATTGTAGCATTATCTTTTAATATTTTTCCATTTCTTATTACTACTATCCTGTTGGTTTTTTCTGCTACTCTTAAATCATGTGTTACTATTACAATTGTCCTATTTTCATCTTCATTTAATTTTTTTAATATATCTAATAATTCTTTTGCAGATTTTTCATCAATGTTTGCAGTAGGCTCATCTGCTAAAATTAATTTAGGATCTTTTGCCAATGCTCTAGCAATAACAACTCTTTGCTGTTGTCCTCCAGATAATTGATTTGGATAATTATACAATCTATCACCCAATCCAACCTTATTTAATAATTCCTTTGCTTTTTCTAAATTACTATTCCCAGAAATTCTTAAACCAATTTGTACATTTTCCAATGCATTTAGATAATTAAATAAATAAAATTGTTGAAATATAAATCCTATATATTTTCTTCTTAGTTCAGATAATTGATTATCATTTAATTTTGATATATCTTTACCAAATAAATATACTTTTCCTTTCGTTGGTCTATCTAAACAACCCATTATTGCTAATAATGTAGACTTTCCTGATCCTGATGGTCCAACTATTGATAAAAATTCTCCTTCTTTAATTTCTAAACTTACATTATCCAATGCTTTTATAGGATATCCTCCAACATAATATACTTTTTCTACATTTTCTAATTTAACTATCATAATCTAATATATTTTTCAATTTCAAAAATATTTATTATCTTTGGAACGTCTATTTCTGGATAATACCATGCTAATTTTAATGGATATGGTGGATAATATATTCTTTTAAATAATTTTATATTTAATTTATTTTTTATTTGATATAAATTAGTATTTTTATCATCTATATATATTATATCTCTATCTATATCTATTAAGTATTCAAATACATCAATAATTGTTTTAAATTCCTCAGTTCCATAAATTAATATGTCCTTAAAATATTTATCCAAGTTTGTTTTCTTAATTCTTTTTATCTTAATATCCTTTGTATCATCTTTAGATGTTACTAAGTATAAATCTCTATTTTTATATTTTTCCAAAAATTCTATAGTTCCTGGTAATATTATTTGGTTTTCTGTTCTAATTTTCCAATAATATTCAATTATTTCATCAGGACTATCTTTTATTAAAAATCTTATCCATTTTCCCCTTTCAAATATTCCAAAATAATCTCCAAGATCTTCTACTGCAAGCATTGCTTCAGTAAATCCATCATATAAATTTAATTCTTCTCTTATTTTTTCATAAATTAGAGGTATAGCTGTATAACTATCTACGAGTGTTCCATCATAATCTAGAGAAATTATCATTTAAAATACCTCTTGATCTAATAACATTTTATATCTCAATAGATTTTGTGTAATTAGTACAATATTATTATGTAAGATCTTTTGTATATCTAATACTTTAATAAATATTCTATACTCATCCTCTTTTAATAAAGGTCTTTTCAATTCTTCACTATCAAATTTTTCCAATTCTTCTAATAATGTTTCTAATTCACTAATACTATCTTTTAATTTATCAATATTTCTTTTAATATCTTTAATAATTTTTATTTCTTCTTCATTTAATTTTTTATCATGATCTATTGCATCCCTCTCAGGATCCATAAAAAATAAAAAACTATTAGAATTTATAAACTTACTTCTATTCTTTCATTATATTCTTTCTCAATATTCCATATTTTAATATCTTTTGTATACATTTGCTTTGGTTCTTTAGTATTGTCATCTAATACAATTACAATTGTACCTGTTATTAATTTTCCAGTTCCAATAGATTCTTCTATTTTAAATCCTAGCCTTTGTATTAATTTTGTTACATCTTTTTTATATTTATCTATTATTTCCCTATTATTTGCTGCTATTGCTCCATATACGTTTGTAATAAAACTTCTACCTGTTGGATTTACGGGCCTTAACAATTCTATAGATATTTCCATTATGAATAGTTATATTAAATATATAAAAGTTTTCTTTATAGATTATCAATGAAATTTTTGGTAACCTCAGATATTCATCTACCAATTTATTATAAAGAGCTTTATGAGAGTTTAAATAATATTAATGAAAAATTGGATTTTGTTATATTATGTGGAGATGTAATTGATAATAAAGAACATATTTATATTAAAAAACTATATTATTTATTAACTAGTAAATTCGGAAATATAAAAATATTTTCAACTTTTGGAAATAATGAAGCTTCATTTTTATTAAATGGAGAAAAAGATAAAGATTTTTATAGAAAAGAATATAATTTTATTAATTGGTTAGATTATGAATATTATGATTTGGGCGAATATTATTTATTGGGATTTGAAGGTTTTCCAGAGAGAACATGGAAAATGGTAAATATTGAAAATATAAAAGAATATTATTCTAAGAAATTGGAAAATATATTTAATAGCTTGAATAAAAAAATAATTGTTTTTTCTCATTATGGTTTATCTAGAGATACTGTTTTAGGAGATCCTGGGCCAGAATGGGCATTATATTCAAAATATATAGAAAATTTAATTAGAAAATATTCTGATAAAATTATTTATGGATTTCATGGACATGCTCATCATTCAAAAAATTATAAAACAAAGATAAATAATACTGAAATATATAATGTTGCATTTCCATTACATAAAAAACCTTTAATTTTTGAAATATAAATTATTATTTTTAATAGTGATGCTATAATACCTTTTTTATTAATTCTTTTTAAATAAGGTTAAGGATATTTTCTAGTTAATTTTTAGTATTTCTAAATAAATAAGATTTTCTAAAACATACAGAGATAAATAAAAGTCTTAAAATATATGTTTATGTTAGCTTATAATAGTTTATAATAAAGTTTTCTAAATAATATGATATGATAAAAGTTAAGAGGATATATGATCCTATAGAAAAGGATGATGGAATTAGAATTTTAGTAGATAGAATATGGCCGAGGGGTATTAAAAAAGATAAAATAGATATCTGGCTTAAAGATATAGCACCCAGTAACGAATTAAGAAAATGGTATAATCATGATCCTAATAAATGGGAAGAATTTAAAAGGAGATATTTTGATGAATTAGATAAAAATCCAAAAATTAATGAACTTTTACAATTAGTTAGAAAAAATGAAAATATTACTTTGCTTTATGCTTCTAAATCGCCATATAATAATGCAATTGCATTAAAAGAATATATAGAGAAAAAATTATTAAAGTGAATTTATAGATGCCGCCGCGGGGATTTGAACCCCGGACCTCCTGGTTTCTCACAAACTCATCGATTTTATAGGTTATGAGCCAGGCGCTCCAACCCCTGAGCTACGGCGGCTTAATAAATTCCTTATTTTTAATTTTATAAGATTATTTATAATTTTAAATTTAATGGCTGAAAAAGAAAGATGGGGTATTGCATATATATATTCAAGTAAAAATAATACTATAATTCATATTACAGATATAACTGGTAGAGAAACAATTGCATTTAGTTCTGGTGGTAGGGTTGTTTTAGCTCAAAGATTAAAAGGTACACCAACTGCTGCAGTTTTAGCTGCAAAACAGGCTGCTCAAAAGGCTTTAGAGAAGGGTATAAATGCTGTTCATGTTAGAGTAAGGGCACCTGGTGGACATAATGGTCCTTGGGTTCCTACACCATCTACACAATTTGCAATTAAAACATTAATTACTTCAGGATTGAAGATTGGGGTTGTAGAAGATATAACCCCAATACCACATGATCATTGTAGAAGGAAGGGAGGAAAAAGAGGAAGAAGATTATAAATTTTTATAAAATCTTCTTTAACATTTTCCTAATTAATCTTTTTATAGCATATAAATAAAATCTAATTCTTTCCATTTGCTTTTTCCTCTAAAAACTTTATCAAATTTTCTATATCTTTTTCATATATTAATCCACCAGCCGCCTTTGGATGACCTCCCCCACTTATTCCATATTCTTTTGCAAATTCCCTCATTAATATTCCTAAATCATATTTTCCAGATTGGTTCCTTAATGATATACTATATCTTTTATATTTTCCCTTAAATAATCTTCCAAATAATTTTTCTTTTAATGATAATACTACTATTATTTTTTCAGGATAAAACGATGATAAAATTGTAGATATAATAGAAGATTTCTTCGCTTTAAATACTAACAATTTTTCAGATTCATATATTTTTTTGGCGCTTTTTAATCCCTCATAATAATTTATTGCTCTATTCTTTAATTTTTTTAAGTCAAATTCTTTTATAAACTCTTCAATATTTAATGCTTTATTAATATTTTTTGATATTTCATAAGGATGTGATATTAAAAATAAATAAAAATATATTATATAGGGAATGTAGAAATATTTACCATTATAAAATCCATTGTAATTTTTTATTAGGTCATTTAACAGTTCTTTGTCATTTTCTAACATAAAATCTCCTATAGCTCCAATAGATGCTAATAATGAATATTTTGAAAATTCTTCACCGAATAATATTTTTCCAATTCTATATGATATACTAGTTGTACATATTTCTAAATTAAATAATGCCCTTACATCAAAATATATTAAATTGTTTGGCAAAATTCTTGGAACCTTTCTTTTATGATGATCCAAATATATTATTTTTATTTTTTCATGTCTTTTAGAAAAACTAATTAAATATTTGTCATCCATTGGCGTGTCTAAAAATATTATTGTATTTATTGTTTTCTTATTAAATATTATTCCATCTAATATTCTTATTAGATCTAAATTATTTTCTCCAGTAATTCTAAAATATTCCATATATTTCTTATTTAATTTTTCTAATATTATTTTCATTAAACTCAATGCCATTTTTCCATCCAAATCAGAATCTGCTACAATCAATATTTCTTCATTTGAATCTTTTATCTCTTTTGCTATATCCGAAAAATCCATTTAATATTAAAATATAATAATATTTAAAAGCATAGGCCCCGATAGCTCAGCGGTAGAGCGGTGGACTCGTAATCCACAGGCCCGGGTTCAAATCCCGGTCGGGGCTATCTTCTATAT